>OLPK01000176.1_pt1 | contig 79993 bp, 75 predicted proteins | sample 1672261 | NCBI WGS metagenome assembly OLPK01 (sample SAMEA3136665, study PRJEB25190) | human gut metagenome
GAACCCGCGACCCCCACCATGGCAAGGTGATGTTCTACCACTGAACTACTTCCGCGATACAAAAAGTATTATAGCAAAGATTATTCTCTTTGCAAATACTTTTTGAAAAAATATTACTTATCTGTTTTTAACTAAGTTAATTTTAGTTATTGTACCGAATTAAAAAAATTGCTACAATATCTTCAATTTAATTAAAGGAGATTTCACATGAGATTACGTACTATTGCTTTCTAAATCAAAATCTTAATATTAGGAAGCGAGAAAAACATGCCAAAATTTAATATCAGAGAATATCAACCAAACGATTATGCTGAAGTATGCCGCATTCACGACGTTAGTCGTAAAGAAGAGCTAACAATTGGTGGTGCGGAAAAATACTTCATACCTTTAGAGACAGCTCCATATAAGGATGATTTTTTCTCCTGCAAAATTTATGTAGCTTATGATGCTGACAGCATATTGGGCTTCGTTGCAGTTCATCCCCAAGAACTGGATTACATTTATGTAGATCCAATTCATCAAAATAAAGGTATCGGGTATGCTTTAGCAACGACAGCTTTGAGGTACATGAGTCGACCAGTTAGTCTTGACGTATTTGCAGAAAATACTAAGGCCAAAAAGCTTTACAAAAAATTAGGCTTTAAGTGTCAAGAAGTTAGATATCAGCAATGGGATTTAAATGATCCTAAAAAATACTCTGATGAAAAAATGATTCTCAATTAAAAAATACATAAACAAAAACTCTTATCCATGCTTAAAACATAGATAAGAGTTTTTTAATTTATAAGATTACTTGTTTTCTTTATTCTTCTTTTCCATATCAGCCTTAACTTCAGCTTCTACGCTTTCAACACGTTCTGGACGCATTGTTGGGAACAAAAGAACATCACGAATAGCTGGAGCATCAGTCAAAAGCATTACCAAACGGTCAATACCGATACCCAAACCACCTGTAGGTGGCATACCGTATTCCATAGCACGAAGGTAATCTTCATCGATCATGTCAGCTTCGTCGTTACCTGCTTCACGTTCTTCCATTTGAGCTTCGAAACGTTCACGTTGGTCGTCAGGATCGTTCAATTCTGAGAAGGCGTTACCGTATTCTTCACCCATGATGTAAATTTCGAAACGATCAGTAAATCTTGGATCGTCAGCATTCTTCTTAGCAAGTGGTGAGATTTCTACTGGGTGACCGTAAACGAAGGTTGGGTCAACAATAGTTTCTTCACAGTACTTTTCAAAGAAGGCGTTAATAATGTGACCAACTTTCCAGAACTTTTCAACGTGGATGTCGTGGTCTTCCGCAATCTTAGTTGCTTCTTCAAGAGTCATTGGCTTCCAGAAGTCAACGCCAGTCTTTTCCTTGATCAAGTCAACCATGTGAACGCGACGGAATGGCTTGCCTAAGTCAATGTCAGTACCTTGGTAAGTGATCTTACCGTCATCTGAAACAACCTTAGCTGCAGCACGGATAATACCTTCAGCTTCATCCATAACATCGTGGTAGTCCCAGTATGCTGCGTAACTTTCAAGTTCAGTAAATTCTGGGTTGTGGTGAGTGTCCAAACCTTCGTTTCTGAATACACGGCCGATTTCGTAAACACGTTCCATATCACCAACAATCAAACGCTTAAGTGGAAGTTCCAAAGCAATTCTCATGTAAAGGTTAATATCCAAAGCGTTGTGGTGAGTAATGAATGGACGAGCTTCAGCACCACCAGGAATGTTGTGAAGTACTGGAGTTTCAACCTCCAAGAAGTTTTGACCATTTAAGTAGTCACGAATAGCTTGAATGATTTGAGTACGGTGAACAAAGCGCATGTAGCTGTCACGGTTAGTGATCAAATCAAGGTAACGTTGACGGTAAATTGCTTCAACATCCTTCAAGCCGTGGTACTTGTCTGGTAAAGGACGAAGAGCCTTGGACAAGAATGTTACGTGAAGAGCTCTAATAGTAAGCTCGCCAGTATCGGTTTTCATAACTTCACCATCGATACCTAAGAAGTCACCGATATCTGATTTCTTGAAGATCTTGTAGTTGTCTTCACCAACGATGTCTTTACGTACGTAAATTTGAATCTTGCCAGTACGGTCGTAAAGGTCAGCGAAACCCACCTTACCCTTACCACGCTTAGCAAGCATACGACCAGCAATTTTGGTCTTAGGCATGTCATCGTTTAATTCATCTTTATCTTCTTTGCCATACTTTTCTTCTAAAGTACTTGCTAAATCTTGACGATCAAATTTTCTTTGGCCAAATGGTTCAATTCCATTTTCGCGCATTTCGTCCATCTTTTGGCGACGAACTCTTAATTGGTCGTTCATTTCATTCTTTGCCAATTTATCTTTCCTCCATTTATTTGTTCTTTTTCGCGCGCCGTGCAACACGAGCTTCTTCTCTTTTTTCGTATTCATCTACAAAGTTATCAAGCAAGTCATACACTTCTTGACGCGTCCAGACCTCATTTATTTTAGCACGAGTACGGGCCGAACGGGGAATTCCCTTTAAATAGTATGCAGCTTGTTGACGAAATTCAGGAACTGCCCGCTTTTCGCCGTGAATTTTAATCAATCCTTCAAGCTGATGCTTAGCTGTTTCAACTTTTTCACGCACAGTTTGTGGTGGCAAAGTTTCACCAGTCTCTAAATAATGTACCATATCCTGCAAAATCCAAGGATTACCTAGTGCGGCACGTCCTACCATCACTGCAGTACAACCAATTTCATCTAGAGCCTTCTTAGCAAGCTCAGGGGTTCTGATATCGCCGTTTGCTACGAATGGTACATCCAAAACTTGGGCAACATCATGCAAAACTCCCCAATCAGCTTCACCTTGATACATTTGCTTTCTAGTTCTACCATGCATTGCAATCATGCTGGCACCTGCTTCTTGAGCAGCCAATGCATTTTCTACGGCAAAAATATGCTTGCGATCCCAACCAATTCTCATTTTAATAGAAACTGGTTTTTGCACATTCTGTACCACGGCATGAACCATTTGATAAATCTTATTAGAATCAAGAAGCCATTTAGATCCTGCATCAGTTTTAGTAACTTTAGGTACAGGACAACCCATGTTGATATCAATGATATCAGCATCAGTATGTTGATCAACGTATTGAGCAGCTTGTAGCAATGTTTCTTCGGTCCCTCCGAAGATTTGAATACTCATTGGGTGTTCTCTTGGGTCAACATCCATCATGCTCAAAGTTTTCTTATTTCGATAAATAATCCCATGATCTGAGATCATTTCGCAGACAACCAGCCCAGCTCCGAATTCCTTACATACAACGCGGAATGCTGAGTTTGAAACTCCCGCCATCGGCGCAACAACAACTCGGTTTGGAATGGTGATATCGCGAATTTTCCAGCTGTTATCCACCAAATCATCCTTTCAAAATACCCTATTATAATATCAAAAAAGCCCCAGAGGATAAAACCTTAGGACTTTTTAATTAAAATTAATAATCTTTGTCGTCTTTTTTCTTGGCTAAAATTTCTTTCAATTCATCTTCAGTGTAGTGATATTTGTTGCCACAGAAGTTGCAAGTAAGTTCAGCACCGTGATCTTCATCGATCATAGCTTTTAATTGTGAGGACTTCAAGGTTTCAAGGATTCCAGCGTACTTTTTCTTTGAACAGTCACAGCTGAATGCGACGTCGTCTTTTTCAAGGATCTTGCAGTCAGTACCTAAAATCTTGTGGGCCAAATCTTCTGGAGTCATTCCGTCTAAGAATGAAGTTGAAAGAGCTGGTAATTCATCGATGCGCTTGATAGTTTGATCAATCAAGGCATCACTTGCACCTGGTAAAGCTTGAAGCATAAATCCGCCGGCTTCACCGATTGAATTATTTGGATTTACAAAAACAGACAAACCAACGGCTGATGGAATTTGTTCTGACTTAGTAAGGTAGTATGCAAAGTCTTCGGCAATTTCACCAGAAACGATTGGCACTTGACCAGTGTAAGGTTCCTTTAAGCCGAGGTCCTTAGTAACTTCAAACCAACCTTGACCAACAGCCTTTTTAACATCAATGTGACCATTCTTCTTAGGTGGCAAAGCAATGTGTGGGTTCTTTACATAGCCCTTAACAGTTAAATCAGACTTGGCAGTTACAATTGTTGGGCCAACTGGACCGTTGCCTAACAATCTAACAGTTAATTCTTCTTTATCAGTAAGTTCGGCACCTGCCAAAAGCAATGAACCTACTAAAGTACGACCAAGTACTGCTGCAGATGCTGACCATAAATCATGACGCTTTTGGGCTTCGCTTACCACACCTTTAGCAGTAATTGTTAGTAAACGTAAATTCTTAGTTTTATCAATTGATTTTACTAAATAATCATTCATCATTTATCCTTCTCTCTAAAAAAATAGAGCCTTTTTCAGGCCCTACTTTTTATTTAATTATCTTTGTGCTCATCGTCTTCTGCAGGTGAATCTGTCTTAGTTGAATCAGTGTTTTGATTCTTTTCAGGATTTTCTGCATTGTGTTCTTCAACTTCATGATTCTTTTCTGATGGAGTTTCCAAAGCATCCTTTTCTTGATCAGCTAAAGCTTGATCTGAATCTTTCTTTTCTGCCTTTTCAACTTCACGCTTTTCTGCAGCGGCTTTAGCCTCTTCGTAAGTTGAAGCCTTTGATTCGCTTGGATATTCGCTTTCGTACTTTTCAGGCATCTTACCAGTCTTGTACAAAGACATGATTTGCTTTTCGTCCAAAGTTTCGTATTTAAGCAAAGCTTCCGCAATAATTCTGTGCTTTTCTTTGTTTTCTTTTACGATTTCTAAGGCCTTAGCATGAGCTTCATCCAAGATCTTCTTGACAGCTTCATCAATCTTAGCAGAAGTTGCTTCACTGTATGGCTTGAATCCGTAAGGATTGGTTTCGCCTTCTTTTTCAAGCTCAACCATACCTAAGGAGTCAGTCATACCGTAGTTAACAACCATGCTATGAGCAATTGCTGTAGCTTGTTCAAAGTCGTTTGAAGCACCGGTTGATTTATCACCAATGGTTGCTTCTTCACCAGCACGACCACCCATTAAACCAACAATTTGTTCAAATAATTGTTTCTTAGTCAAAATGAATTGATCGTCTTTTGGAAGCATGATGTTGTAACCACCAGCACGACCACGTGGCACGATAGTTACTTTACGTACAGTTCTTGAATCGCTTAAGACCAAACCACAGATTGAGTGTCCAGCTTCGTGGAAAGCAACTCTACGTCTTTCGGGTTCTGCAATCAAGCGGTCCTTCTTAGCTGGACCAGCGATTACACGGTCTTCAGCTTCATCAATATCTGAAGCAGTAATTTCGGTACCGTTTCTACGAGCAGCTACCAAAGCAGCTTCGTTCAAAACGTTAGCTAAGTCAGCACCTACAAAACCAGGTGTTTGACGAGCAATTTCCTTCAAGTCAACGTCTGGAGCAAGTGGCTTGTTCTTGGCATGTACCTTCAAAATAGCTTCACGACCACGAACGTCAGGACGACCAACCAAAACCTTACGGTCGAAACGACCAGGACGAAGCAAGGCTGGGTCCAAAACGTCTGAACGGTTAGTAGCGGCAATGACGATTACGCCTTCGTCGCCTTCAAAACCATCCATTTCAACCAATAATTGGTTCAAAGTTTGTTCACGTTCATCGTTGCCACCACCGGTGCCGTTACCACGACGACGACCAATGGCATCAATTTCATCGATAAAGATGATACTTGGTGCATTCTTCTTAGCGTTGTTGAACAAGTCACGTACACGACTAGCACCAACACCAACAAACATTTCAACGAAGTCTGAACCTGAGATTGAGTAGAATGGTACGTTAGCTTCACCAGCTACGGCACGAGCAAGCAAAGTTTTACCAGTACCGGGAGGACCCTCAAGTAAAACACCGGATGGGATTCTAGCACCCAATTTAGTGTATTTCGATGGGTCTTTTAAGAATTCAACAACTTCGACCAATTCTTGCTTTTCTTCTTCTTCACCAGCTACGTCAGAGAAACGGACCTTATTCTTAGAAGGATCCTCTGGTTTAACATGTGAGCGACCGAAGTTCATAATTCCGCCGCTGCCACCACGACCAGCACCGCTTTGGTTCATCATCATCCAAAGCATGACGATAAATAAAACAGTTGGCACAAGCATGACAATGGTTGAAATCCAATTGCCTGATTGTGATTCTCCCTGAGTAGTCATCCGAGCATTACTCTTTTGTGCCAAGTTCTGCACATTAGAAACTGTCGAATCATTTTGTAACATGGTAGTAGAGAAGTTAGACACTTTTCTACTTGAGTTATTACTAAAGAAATCAAAACTATTATTTGATTGATTCTTTGTTGTTTGTGCATTCTTGTAACTACCTGTAACAGTGTAGACACCATTAGCAGGTTGAACACTAAAGTTTTTAACTTTGCCTTGGCGTAAATCCTTAACAAATTGGGAGTAGCTGATATTTTCACTACCGCCTCCATTGTTAGAACCGCCGAGTGCCCAGTTGATTCCCCATAGGAGTAGAAGGAACACAACTATATAGAAAAGGCCATTTGAAAGTAGCCTATTCCGGTTATTCTTCATAAAAAACCTCCGCAAAGTCTTCAAGTTATACGTTTAAAATTCTATCACAAAATATGTTGCGACCACTAATATTTTCAACTATTTTGAAGACTTTTTAACATTTATATAAAAAATACTGTTTACCGTTTTCAATCCAATTTTGATTTTGATATGCCACTTCGACAAAAACTGGTTCATCATCTGCATAAATAGTTAGACATAGTGGTCGTAAAGATAATGGAACAGCATGTTCCGCAAATTTTTTCTTTGCTTTGGTTCTTTGACCATCTTGAAGCAAAAGTTTTGCCCCAGGAATCAGTGACCCTGCACTAAAATCCGCTTTTTCTTCAAACCAAAAATCACCTATTTCTGCCTTATCTTTTGCTTTTTGATCAGTTAATACAAATGTCACACCTTGAAAAGCAAACGGAATATTCAATTGAATCGGATAAGGAACTATCATATTTATTTTTGCTTTTTTAGTCAAATAAAAATAGCCCTGATACTCAATTACGGCAAAATTACCTAAATTTTTATTAACGCGGCGGTGGAATTTTTCCCAGATATTCTTCTGCCAAAAAATATTTCGCTCATTTTCTGGTAAAGCAGTTAATTTTTCACTTTTAATGCGATATGCCTGCCCCAAAAAGGGAGTCAATTGACCAATGTCGTCTACTTTTTGGTCAATAAATTCATCTAAATTAGTCATTTTCTTGCTATAGTTCAAAGCATTCGCAATTAAAGCAGGATTTTCTTTTTTTAGTAGCGGAACAACATGGTGGCGCAGTCGATTGCGCATGGTTTCATCCTCGTTGTTAGTCGAATCCGTGATAAACTCAATGCCATTTTTTCGATCATACTCAAACAGTTCTTGCTTGCTATAAGCCAAAAGTGGCCTAAGTAGGGAAACTCCATGCATTACCCCTACTGCTTGCAAGCTATTCATTTCTTCGGGATTGCCCGAGCGAATAAACTTAAGCAAAATATTCTCTAGCAAATCATCACCATGATGGGCCGTTAACAAATAATCTGCCTTTTCTTTCTTAGCTATTTGAGTCAAAAAAGCATAGCGTGCATCCCTCGCCGCTGCCTCAATCCCTGCAGCCGGCTGCTCATCTTTTGCCCACACTGCCGTAAACAGCGGAATATCGTACTTCTTGCAATACTCCTGCAAAATCTTAGTCTCGTTTTTACTATCGCTGCGCAATTGATGATCAAAATGAGCCGCAATTACCTGCACCTTCATCTTCTGCAACATATCGAGTAAGGCCATCGAATCCGGCCCCGCACTTGCCGCTACCAAGAATTTTTTATTATTCAGCTCGATGCCGTTATCTTCAAAAAAATCATTAATCTTCATAAATTTACCTAACAAAAAATGGCCCACTACAGGCCATTTCCTAATTTTCAGTTAACACTTGCTTTAACTTGGCAATTTCTTTTTTGGCATCTTTAGCCGTCTTATTTAGAACTTGATCAAATTCAGCAGGCTTTACATCTGAAAATTGATTATCATGATCAATTAACTTCGGATCATTCACACGAGTAATCGACAAATTAAATCTGCCCTTATGAATATGAACGACAACTACGCGGACTTCTTGTCCAACCTTGTATTGCCGTCTTTCTCTTGGCCAATTATTGCCAAAATCACCATGGTGAACTAATCCTGAATGCTTATTTGGCAAAGTAACGAAAATTCCTAAGTCAGTAATATTGTTAATTACTCCCGTTACTCGATTGCCAGCTTGGTATCTTTCCATTAATTATCGTTTCCTTCGTGGACGTTATAAATCTTCTCATTATTTTTAGAGTAATAGAACTTATAACGAATTAGCTTTGCAACATAATTTGGATCCTTTAGATCCTGTCTTTTCGTTGTCAACTCGCGATCTTTAGCTTTCACTTGAGCTAAAGTTTGTTTTTCAGCTTCAACTTGGTTATTTATTCGTCCAGTTTGAGAAATCTTAATTGCAATTTGTACACCTAATACAACAAAGATAATTGCAAAAACAGCAATTATTCTGTTCAATCTTACGCGATGCACTTCTTTTTCTCTTTTAGCCTGTTTACGTTTTAAACGCGCCCTTTGCTCTTCTGGACTCATCGAATTATAAATACGTGGACCATGATTCATTTTTGTTAATCCCCTATTGCTTGTTACTGTAAATGCAATTAAGTTAAGTATAACAGCGATTTACTTAAAAGTCATTAATCAACTAATTCGTAAAGTTCGCTTGCTTCAGCCTTTTTAGTAGTCTCACGAATATTCAAAACCTTGGCTTTAATAACTCTAGCACCGTAGCCAATTTCAATAATGTCATCAATTTTAACATCATAACTTGACTTAACGACACGACCATTAACCTTGATTCTGCCTTGGTCTGCCATTTCCTTAGCTACAGTTCTTCTTTTAACTAATCTTGAAACTTTCAAAAATTTATCAATTCTCATTTTTATTCCTCGCAATTATCTTTGTACAATATCGCTTGCTGCCTGCAAGAATGTGGCTAATTCATTGAATAAAACACGATTCTTCATTTCATCAGGCATTTGCAGCAATACTACCATCCGTTTTTCTTGATTCATGCTAATACGGGCTTTCATATTCACGTGTTCAAGTGCCTTGAAGATATTAGGTCCTTCTAATTCACGTGAAGCCGCATTATTGAATTCAACTTTAATTTTATCGCCAGTTTTAAGGACAGTCAGCACTTGCGCCAAATCTGCATCAACCTTTAAACCAGCAACCGCCAACAAGTTCTCTACTGCTGTAGGATAATCACCGAAACGATCAATTAATTCGTCTTCAATTTTATCCAACTCATCTTGATCGGCAACAGCTTTAATCTTCTTATAGAATTCGATCTTTTCTTCCTGATCGCCAATATATGAATCAGGAATATATACTTCAAGCTTAAGATCGATTTCAGCATTCGACTTCTTAACGGCCTTTTTGCCCTTACGTTCTTTAATAGCATCACTCAACATTTGTGAGTACAAGTCATAGCCAACACTATCGATAAAGCCGTGCTGCTGGGCACCTAGCATGTTGCCGGCACCTCTGATTGATAAATCACGCATGGCAATCTTGAAACCTGACCCAAGTTCAGTAAAGTCGCGAATCGCATCTAGCCGCTTTTCACCAACTTCAGTCAAAACCTTATTTGGTCGGTAAAGGAAATAGGCATAAGCCAATCTGGCACTTCTACCAATTCGACCACGCAATTGATACAGCTGACTCAAGCCATAGTGATCGGCATCTTCAATGATCATAGTATTAACGTTAGGCATATCAATACCAGTTTCAATGATCGTGGTCGTTACCAAAATATCAAATTCACGATTCAAAAAACGATACAGAATATCTTCCAGCTGGTTCTGACTCATTCTGCCGTGTGCACTAGCGATCCGGGCATTTGGAATCAACTGCTGCAACTTTTCAACCGTTTCGTCGATGTCGCTAATTCGGTTGTGTAAATAAAAGACTTGACCGCCACGCTTCATTTCTCTTAGACAGGCATCCTTGATTACGCTAGGAATTTGTTCCATGACGTAAGTTTGAATTGGATATCTATTTTGTGGTGGAGTTTCCATAACTGATAAATCACGTACCCCAACCATTGACATGTGCAACGTACGTGGAATTGGCGTAGCCGTCAGCGTCAAAACATCGATATTTGCCTTTAATTGCTTTAACTTTTCCTTGTGTTTAACACCAAAGCGCTGCTCTTCATCAACAATTAACAGACCCAAGTCCTTGAAATGCACATCTTTAGACAAAAGCCGGTGAGTTCCCACAACTATGTCGATTTTGCCATCTTCAAGTCCTTCGATGATCTCTTTTGATTCAGCCGGAGTTTGAAAACGTGACAACATCGCCGTGTTTACTGGGAAATCCTTAAACCGATCCTGAATTGTCTCATAGTGCTGCTGAGCCAAAATAGTCGTAGGTACCAAAAAGGCAACCTGCTTATTATCTTGAATTGCCTTAAAAGCAGCCCGCAAAGCAACTTCAGTTTTACCAAAACCAACGTCCCCAACTAGCAAACGATCCATTGGCTTCGGCTTTTCCATATCTTCTTTAATTTCCTTAATTGAACGCAACTGGTCAGGCGTTTCAGGGTATGGAAAGGCATCATCGAATTGGCGCTGCAAGTCATCATCTGGTGAAAAGGCAAAACCTTTTTCAGATTCACGTTTAGCATAAAGTTCGATCAAATCATCGGCAATATCTTCAACCTTAGATTGAACTTTCCGCTTGGTTTTAGCCCATTCGCTACCACCTAGTTTGTTAATATGTGGCGTCTTGCCCTCTGAACCAACGTATTTTTGAACCAAGCTCAATTGATCCGCTGGCACGAAAAGCTGGTCGCCATGCTGGTAAGTAATGGTGATGTAGTCTCGTTTTACGCCATTATTTTCGAGAGTCTTAATTCCTTCAAAACGGCCAATACCGTGATTGACGTGAACAACGTAGTCGCCAGGTTTAAGTTCGGTATAATTACGCAATCTTTGCGCGTTTTCCAATGTCTTAATTCGTTTTTTACGTTGCGGACGCTTATTAAATAGTTCTCGTTCAGTTAAATAAACTAATTTAACCGTTGGTAAAGAAAAGCCGCTGGCATAGCCACCAACCATGATTTGAGCTCTGCCTTCAACTAATTCGTCTTCACCGACAATTGGCAAATTAAGGCCAAAATCAGCCATTGTTTGATCAATCTGTCTAGCTCTTTTATCATTGTCGGCTTGCAAGACAACCGTTTGACCAGACTTTTGGTAGGATTCAAGTTCTGATTTAATCAACGGCATTTGACTAAAGAATTGTTCCGGCTCACGCGTTTGCCAGTTGAGCATCTGTCCTAAACGCAAGCGTCCCATGCTTCTTTGGAAAAGTGAGAAGTAAATCCGATGATGCTTATCTTTACTTAAAACATCATCAAAATCAGACCGCAATTCTTGATGTGACAACATTGCGCCAGTTTTTAGTTCATCACTAATAAATGCCGCATTTTGCTTATCCACGTCTTCAACTGCTTGCTTAATCAATGGCAAATCATCCAATAAAATTTCACCATTTTTAGGCAAATATTCTAATAAGCTGCTTGGCTTTTCAATTAAGTAGTCGACCAAAAAGGCGTAATTATCCGGCAACCCGCCATCTTCAAGATTATCGAGCGCTACTGCAAAGTGATCTTTTACAGCCTTAGCTGGTGCAGGTGCATCGACCATATCCTTTTTAATTTTTTCCGCTGCATTAAAAATTGCATCCTTGGCAAAAACGCGGTCTTGCGCAGCAGCCACCGTTACCTGCTCAATTTCTTTTTGACTCCGTTGACTTGCCAAGTCAAATTCCTTGATAGTATCAATTTCATCGCCAAAGAATTCGATTCTGACCGGATTTTCACGATCTAGTGGATAAATATCCAAGATATCACCACGAATGGCAAATTCACCAGGACGGGCTACCAATGCCTCTTTTTTATAGCCAGCACCAACTAACCAATTATTCAGTTCGGTTAATTCATATTCTTTTTCTGGTGCAAATTCTCGCCGTGCCTTGGCAAAATCTGCCGGCGATGACAATTTATACTGCAATCCCTGTGGTGTGGTTACCACAATGCCTGGTTTACCGCTCAATAAAAAATTCAAAGATTGGATTCGGCTGCTTAATTCGTCTGGTGAACTAACCGCAGTTTGCGTAGCAATGGTTGCATCGACTGGAAAATAATGGACAGCATCGTCTTCCAAAATTGAGTTTAATTCACCATATAGGTTCTGGGCCTTGCTTTCATTTTCTTCAATTAAAATTAAAGGCGCATTTGGCTCAGAAACAATTTGCTTTAAGAGTAGACTAAAAGCACCGGCATTAGCGCCAGTGATTAGTGAGTTTTTTACTTGTTTTGTTTTTGCAATAAAATTATTTAAATCTTGATCTTGTTTAAGTATTTCTGTTAAACGCATTTTAATTATATTTATTCATCAAATATTGACTATCGCGACCTGCAATAAAGTCGTCGATAATCTTTACGCTTGTATCAAATGCATCATCCATCAACTTTTGTTGTTCATCATTAAATGGGGTAAGCACCCATGAAACGACAGTTGCATTCTTAGGGTGACGAATACCGATCTTTAAACGGTTGAACTTTTCAGTTCCTAAATCACGGATAATGCTCTTAATTCCGTTATGACCACCAGATTTACCATTGGCTCTAATTCTAATTTTACCAATTGGCATATCCATATCGTCTTGAATGATCAAAATATCTTCAGGATCAACCTTAAAGAAGTTAGCGACTTGACTAACTGAACGACCCGATTCATTCATATAAGTTTGTGGTTCAAGCAAAATTACATCTTCACCGTTAATTTTTTGCTTGGTCCAAAGTCCTTCAAATTTATCCTTATCTAGTGACAAGCCCTTTTCATCAAGATAATGATCCATTGTCATAAATCCTGTGTTGTGCTTGGTTTTATCGTATTTTTGGCCTGGATTGCCTAAACCTGCAATTATTTTCATTAATATATACCCCTCATTACATAATCCCTCATATAATAGCACAAACAATAAATAATAATTTTATTAATGCTTGCTAACATGGTATAATTTGCTTTGTTAAAATTATCACTAATAAAAAGGAGACTTTATTGTTATGGCAAGAGTTGAAAAACCCCGTAAAGTTATTTTAGTCGGTGACGGTGCCGTAGGTTCTACCTTCGCATTCTCAATGGTACAACAAGGTATCGCTGAAGAATTAGGTATCATCGACATCGCTAAGGAACACGTTCAAGGTGACGCAATCGACTTAGCAGATGCTACTCCATGGACTTACCCAAAGAACATCTACGCAGCTGATTACCCAGACTGCAAGGACGCAGACTTAATCGTTATCACTGCTGGTGCTCCACAAAAGCCAGGTGAAACTCGTCTTGACCTTGTAAACAAGAACTTGAAGATTTTATCATCAATCGTTGAACCAATCGTTGAATCAGGCTTTGATGGTATCTTCTTAGTAGTTGCAAACCCAGTTGACATTTTGACTCACGCAACTTGGAAGATCTCAGGCTTCCCTAAGGATCGTGTTATCGGTTCAGGTACTTCACTTGACACTGGTCGTCTTCAAAAGGTTATCGGTGAAATGGAACACGTTGACCCACGTTCAGTTAACGCATACATGCTTGGTGAACACGGTGATACTGAATTCCCAGCATGGAGCTACAACAATGTTGGTGGCGTAAAGGTTAGTGACTGGGTTAAGGCTCACGGTATGGATGAATCTAAGCTTGAAGACATCCACAAAGAAGTTGCTAACATGGCTTACGACATCATCAACAAGAAGGGTGCTACCTTCTACGGTATCGGTACTGCTTCAGCAATGATCGCTAAGGCTATCTTGAACGACGAACACCGTGTACTCCCACTTTCAGTAGCTATGGATGGTCAATATGGCTTACACGACCTTCACATTGGTACTCCTGCAGTTGTTGGCCGCAAGGGTCTTGAACAAATCATCGAAATGCCATTAAGCGATGATGAACAAGCTAAGATGGAAGCTTCTGCAAAGCAATTGAAGGAAGTTATGGACAAGGCCTTCAAGGAAACTGGCGTTAAGGTTCGTCAATAATCCATTAAACTTTAATTAAAAAAGCATCTCCGCTAAGAAGATGCTTTTTTATTTGCCTAACTATTGTTAAAATATAGTTGATTATCTTAGCTGGTCTTTAATTAATATTTAATTAACTCATTGATTATGCTATAATTACTTGTAATATTTTACCTTTGGAGGCGAACTCATGCTTATTAAATCTTTAGTTATTAAGAAAAATTATTTAACTACAGTTAATGAAAAAGCCACGTTAGTAGAAGCATTAAAAGTCTTAGAAGATTCAGGTTATAGATGTGTGCCTATTGTAGATGATACTGGTACAATTTTCCGCGGTAACATTTATAAGATGCACATATATCGTCATAAGTCACAAGGCGGCGATATGAATTTACCTGTAACCTACTTGCTTAAGAACGCAACTAAGACCATCAAGGTTAACTCACCTTTCTTCAAGGTATTCTTTAACATCAAGGACTTACCATACATCGCTGTTTTGGATGAAGAAAATCACTTCTACGGTATTCTTACCCACTCAAGATTGCTTGATATGTTGTCAGATGCTTGGGATATCAAGAACGGTTCCTACGTTTTAACTGTTTTGTCAGACAACGCACGTGGTAACTTGATTAAGATGTCTAAGATCGTGTCTAAGCACACTAACATGTCTAGTGTAATGACACTTGATGCGACAGCTGGTGAACTTCAAGGCGACTTCGTAAGAAGAACATTATTCACCTTACCTGCTGGCGTTTCAGAAATCACTATGAAGACTATTGTTGATAAGCTGCAGAAAAAAGGTTTTGTCGTTTCAGAAATCGAAGATTTGCAAGCTGGTATGACAATCATGAGTGATGAAAACCCTGGCGTATTTATTGAACGCCCATCACAAGACTAAATGAAAATTTGACCTTAATAAAAAGCTTCTAGAAATTCTAGAAGCTTTTTTGTCTGCCTAATATATTTAAATATTACTTTTCGTAGTAAACACGTGGCAAACGATCATTTAATAAGCAAGCTACTTCGTAGTGAATAGTATCAACGTAGTCAGCTGCAGCCTTAATGTTGTTAGGAGCAGTAGGATCAGCTGAGATGATTTCTACCTTAGTACCTACTGGCATCTTTTCTGGCATTTTTACCATAAATTGATCCATACAAATACGACCAACAATTGTGCAATACTTGTCTCCTACCTTAACCTTGAATCCTTGGAACTTTCTGATCCAGCCGTCGGCATAACCAACAGGTACAGTACCGATAATCGTATCTTCATCAGCCACAAAAGTTGAACCGTAACTTACACCGTCACCCTTATGAATTGTCTTAACATGAGTCAATTCACTTTCAAATGACAAGGCTGGTTCAAGCTTAAATGCAGGCTTTAAATCAGGGGTATCAGGAGTTGAAGATGGGTTTAAACCATAAATTCCGATACCAAAACGAACTAAATCACTCTTGATGCCACTGTGGAAAATACTTGCGGCAGTGTTGTCAATGTGGATCCACTTTGGCTTAACTGTTAACAAGCTTTCCATATGTCTGAACTTCTTAATTTGACGTTTAAAGTAAGATTCATCGCTACTGTCTGCAGAAGCAAAGTGAGCAAACATGCCCTCTACAAAGAAGTTGTCATTGTTTTCCAAGAACTTGTTGGCAGCAATAAAGTCCTCATCTTCGTTAAAGCCGATTCTGCCCATACCTGAATCAATACCTAAATGAATCTTCAATTGTAAGTTGTCTTTTTCTAGGTACTTTTCAGCTTCTTTAAGCCATTCTAAGTTTGGTACAGTCAATGAAACGCCATTGACAGCGGCAATTGGTGCATATTCAGGTGATACAACACCTAAAACCAAAATTGGCTTAACAATGTCGTTGTGACGCAATTGCAAAGCTTCATCCAAAATAGCAACACAAAAACCAGCTGCACCGACTTCATCAGCTACTTTAGCAACTTCAACTGCACCGTGACCATAAGCGTTGGCCTTAACAACTGCCAGCATCTTTTGACCTGGTTCAAGATGCTTCATTTCATTTTCAAGATTTCTTCTAATCGCACCCAAATTAACTTTTACTACTGCAGGACGATGATAGCCTGGAACCATTATTAATTTTCCTCCAAAACTACAAATGTAATAATTTCATGATTATCATGTGTGATACTTGGGAAAATCTTCCCATCAAACTTGGTTGAGGTCATTATAGGATGACCCAAATCATCCCATAGGGTTTCAACGTCTTGAAAACCGACGTACTTGCCAAGACCTGTCCCCATTGCTTTAGAAAAAGATTCTTTTAGTGAAAAACGACCACCAAGATATTCAACTTTTCTTTTGCCCTTCATCTTTTGATATTGAGCAAATTCGTTTGGAGTCAATACTTTTTTAGCAAAGGTATCACCTTTGTCTACAATTTTCTTTACTCGTTCAACTTCAACTGAGTCGATTCCTACACCTTTAATCATAATTTTCACCTCACACAATGACATCATTATAATACAAAAAAGAAGTTGTCAGAATAACAACTTCTTTTTTAGGATAAAAATTAATCTTTTTTATTCTTGATAATAAATTCATGACCATTGCCACGACCGCGCTTACCACGATTGCCATTATGACGATAGTTGTGGTTGTTGCGACGGTGATAATTACCATTGCCATGTCCACGATTGTTGCGTCCCTTGCCGCGACCGCCACGGTGGTGACGACCATCTCCCTTGTATGGAAGTGGCTTTTCTGGGGTGATCTTAACCTTAACGTCAGTAGAATCTTTAGAAAGATTCTTCAAGAAGGCTGCAACCAAATCAAGTGCTGAGTAGTTATCAAGCAGTTCACTAGCTTCTTGCGTGTACTTGCCCAAATCACCATTCATCAAATCTTCGATTTCAGCTTCAGCTTGCTTCAATTGACCACGGAAAGCTTGCGCATCTGTAGGTGGACGAAGTGGTGACATCTTCTTCTGGGTTAATTGTTCGATGGTTCTCATGTAGCCAATTTCATTTGGCGTTACAAAAGTTACTGAAATTCCGTTTTGACCGGCACGACCAGTTCTACCAATACGGTGAACGTAAGAATCTGGATCTTGCGGAATATCGTAGTTATAAACGTGAGTAACACCTGAAATATCAAGTCCACGAGCAGCGACATCAGTGGCTACCAAAATATCAAGCTTACCTTCACGGAATCGCTTCAAGACGGCCATTCTGCGAGCTTGTGACAAGTCACCGTGAATACCGGCTGCATTATAGCCACGAGCTTGCAAGCCACGTGTCAGCTCATCTACGCGGCGTTTAGTACGACCAAAGACCAAAGCCAAGTCTGGACCTTGAACATCGATTAAACGACACATAATGTCGAATTTTTCTGATTCTTTGGCACGAACAAAGTATTGATCGATTAAGTCTGCAGTTAATTCCTTAGCCTTAATTTGAACAATTTCAGGATGGTTCATGAACTTTTCGCCAATACGTAAGATTGGCTTAGGCATCGTTGCACTAAAGAGCAAAGTTTGCTTGCGGTTCTTGGCATACTTCAAAATGCTTTCAATATCTTGTATAAAGCCCATATCAAGCATTTCGTCTGCTTCATCTAGAACAACAGCCTTAACTTTGTCCAAATTAATTGTGCCACGCTTTAAGTGATCCAATAAACGTCCTGGAGTACCTACTAAAATTGATGGTACATGGTGCTTTAAAGAACGAATTTGACGACCAATATCAGCTCCACCATAAACTACTTGTACGTGGGCATGTTCATCACGACCTAGACGGAATAATTCCTCTTGAGTCTGAATAGCCAACTCACGCGTTGGTTCAATAATGATCGCTTGAATTGCTTTTTCTTTTTTATCAATAGTTTGTAAAATTGGCAAACCAAAAGCAGCAGTCTTACCTGTACCAGTTTGTGCTTGACCAATTACATCCTTGCCCGCTAAAGCAAGTGGAATAGTTTGTTCCTGGATTGGAGTTGCTTCTTCAAAGCCTGAGCGTTTAATTGCCTTAAGAAGCGCATCGTTTAATCCTAATTCTGAAAATTTCAAAAAATTTATTCTCCTATCTTAGTCGGGCTAAGACATTTTCAAGGTGCATCCCGTGTGAACCCTTTAATACAACAATGTCGTCCGGCTTAATATCATTTTTAAGATCGTCGATCATACGATCCATTTGATCTTGTGTATAATAATGCAAATGTTCTGGCTTATACTTGTCTTTCAATGCATCGTACAAGTTCTTCATTTCAGGGCCGTACAAATATACTTCATTGATGATTTGTGGATCCAAAGTATCACTTAAACCAGCGTGAAGTGCAGGAGAGTTCTTACCTAATTCAAGCATATCGCCCAAGACGGCAATTCTACAACCGTCGTCTTTAACTTCAACTTGACCAAAGCTAGTAACAACGGCTCTAACAGCAGTTGGGTTAGAGTTATAAACGTCGCTCATAATTGCTTCGCCGGCATCGCCCTTTTCCCACTCCATTCTGTTAGCAGTTGGCTTGAAGTTAGAAAGTGATGAGGCAATTTCTTCATCGCTTTCGCCAAAGTGACGACCAACACTAATTGCAGCCATAGCGTTTGAAACGTTGTGCTTACCAATCATTGGGATTGAGAACTTTTGCTCTGAATCGTTAATAGTGAAAGTAGCATGGTGCATGTAGCTCTTAAAGCCAGTAGCGTGAACTGTATCTTCATCCCTGAAGCCAAAGGTAGCCTTAACTTGATCAAGCTTCTTAGCACGTTCTTGTAACAATGGTTCATCACCGTTGAAGATAAATTCACCGTCTTCACGCAAGAAGTCGGTAATTTCCATCTTGGCATCGGCAATCTTGTCACGTGTACCAAAGAATTCGATGTGAGCTTCACCAATCATAGTGATTACGGCTACATCAGGATGAGTCAATTCACTTAAGTGGTGTAATTGACCAGGTCTGTCCATACCCATTTCAAGTACCAAAATTTCAGTATTTGGCTTCATTTCAAGAATGGTCATTGGCACACCAATCTCGTTATTAAAGTTGGCTTGTGTCTTATGAACGTTAAAACGCTTGGACAAAACGGCAGCTACCATGTCTTTAGTAGTAGTCTTACCATTTGAACCAGTAATACCAACTACAGTTGGGTTAACCTTGCGTAAGTAGTAGCGTGCCAAATCTTGCATTGCGCTAAGTGGATCATCTACTTCGATTACCGCAATATTCTCTGGTTTGTTAGGGTGTCCCTTCTTCCAAAGCGTAGCAGAAGCACCATTACTAATAGCACCAGCTACGAAATCATGTCCGTCACGTTCACCTTCAAGTGGTACAAACAAACCACCATTTGTGATCTTTCTGGAGTCAAAGGCAACAGAAGTAATAACTGTTTGATCGTCGCCTTCACAAGTTGTATTTAAAGCCTTGGCAATTTCCGCCATTTGCATTTTCATTGAATAATTACTCCCATAAAAACAATTTTATACAGACACCATTATACTGTCTTTCAAGTATTCTGCCAAATAATCTATAACAAAAAAGCAGCCCCCAATGGGACTGCTTCCACCAGATAAAGGTTTACTTCTTCAAGCCGTACTTCTTGTTGAACTTTTCGATTCGACCATCTGCTTGAGCAAACTTTTGCTTGCCAGTGTAGAATGGGTGTGAATCTGATGAAACTTCAACACGTACTAATGGGTAAGTCTTACCTTCGTAGTCGATAGTTTCTTCTGGCTTCAAAGTTGAACCAGCTAAGAACTTAGCACCAGTAGCTGAGTCCATGAAAACTACTTTTTGATAATCTGGATGAATACCTTGTTTCATAATTTATTACTCCTTTGCCATGACCGTATTACAGATCATAGATTAATCGATTAACGTAGACTAGAATACCATCTTCAAGTTATTAATTCAAGATATTTTTTCAATAACTACTACTTAATTATTTTGCAGGCAAAAGCTTCATATGGCTTAAGAGTAATATCGTTTAAATCATTTCTTTCGTCATAGTTAGCAACCAAAACTTGGTCGATCTGATCAGCTGAATTAAACTTCTGCTCCCTACCAGATAAGTTGGCAACTACTAGCCACTTTTCATCACCTAATACGCGGTAGTATGCAAGGACTGCATCCCCTGTATCAGGAATCAATTCGAAATCACCGTTTACCACAACATCATTTTCATGCCGCAACTTAATCAATTTTTGATAAGTGTAAAAAATTGAATCTGGATCAGCCAATGCTTTTTCTACATTAATATCAACATAGTTAGAATTAGTTGCTAGCCATGGCCTACCATCTGAAAAGCCGGCATTCTTATCATCATTCCATTGCATAGGACGACGAGCATTGTCACGGCCCTTAACATTGATGGCATGAATCAGCTCATCTTTGTCATTGCCTTCAGCTAAACGCTCGTTGTACATATTAATGCTTTCGATATCTTCTACTTCACTAATATCTTTTACCGGACAATTAGTCATGCCGATTTCTTCACCATTAAAGATGTATGGTGTGCCGTGCATCATGTGCAAAACGATGGCAAACATCTTAGCACATTGTACGCGATATTCTTTGTCATTGCCCCAGCGAGAAATTACTCGTGGAATATCATGGTTTTCCCAGAATAAACTGTTCCAAGCATGGTCAAAATCAATCTCAGTTTGCCATTTAACTAAAACTTTCTTCAATTCGCCCAGATCGAGCGGACGCAAATCCCACTTTTCTTTACCTGGTTGTTGGTCTAAAGATTGATTTTCAAATTGGAAGACCATCGATAATTCATGACGTGCAGGATCAGAATATTCTTCCGCAATCTTTGGTGTTGCATTCCAAGTTTCACCAACTGTCATCACATCACGCTTGCCAAAAGTATTCTTGTTCATTTCTTGCAAATATGGATGAAGCATTGGGCCATTTTCACGAATCATCTTGTCGGGATCCTTACCGATCAATTCGATCACGTCCATCCGGAAGCCGCCGATACCCTTATTAAGCCAGAAATTCATCATGTCGTAGATCTTATGGCGCAATTCTGGATTCTTCCAATTTAAATCTGGCTGTTGATCAGCAAAAAAGTGTAAGTAATATTGACCTGTTTTTCCATCAAATTTCCAAGCTGACCCTGAAAAGGCTGACTTTAATTCATTAGGTTCATGACCATCAACTGGATCACGCCAAATATAATAGTCACGATAAGGATTATTTTTACTCTTTCTAGACTCAATAAACCACTTGTGTTGATCTGAAGTATGATTGACTACCAAATCCATAACAATGCGAATATGATGTTCTTTTGCCTTTTTAATCAGTTCATCCATATCAGCCATCGTGCCATATTGCGGATCAATAGCCTCATAATCTGAAATATCATAGCCATTGTCGACGCCAGGTGATTGATAAACTGGTGAAAGCCAAATGGCATCAATCCCTAATTTTTCTAAGTAACCTAATCTTGAAATAATTCCTTGCAAATCCCCAATTCCATCGCCATTGCTGTCTTGGAATGACTTAGGATAAACTTGATATACAACTGCTTTTTTCCACCATGGAGTCATATCGTGTTCCTCTAATTCTAAAAATTTACTTTCTTACTATTAAGATAAAAAAAGATGTAAGCACTTGCAAGAAAATGGTAAACTGTTAACGGTATCAATTTTTATTTGGAGGATTTTTATGTCAGAGCTCCCTTTTAAAGCCGTCGCAGTAGATGTCGATGGTACTTTTGAAAATGATAATAAGGAATACAATCACGAAATGTTTGGCGAAATCTTATATAGATTACACAAACACGGTGCTCATTTCATTATTGCAAGTGGTCGTCCTGCTGGTCGCCTAAATGATGATTTTGGCGACTTTATCGATTCCGTTGACTTTGTAGCAGATAATGGCGCTGTTCTTGTTCGTGATGGAAAAATCATTCGTACTACCTGTTTTTCTAAAAAATGCATTTTAAATCTGATCGATTATTTCCGTTTACGCTACCCTGGAGCTGTTAAGACTTTATTAGTTAGTGGAGTTAAACACTCCTACTTTCTAAAAAGCACCCCACCACCCTTTAAACGTAGCCATCATTACTTTTATCCTAACAGCATTGAAATTGATGACTTCTCTCAAATCCCATCGGATGACCAATATACTAAAGTTACCGTTGATTATCCTAGCAAGGTACGACATGAACTAGAATATGGTTTTAATAGTCGCAGTATGGAGAAGATTCATGTTACCACTAGTGGCTGGAATTATATGGATATTATCCCTCAAGGCGTTAATAAAGCTACTGGATTAAAAGAATTTCTAGCCTACCTTGATGTACCAAGAAGCGAATTAATTGCTTTCGGTGACGGTGAAAATGACATTGAAATGCTTAAACTGGCTGGTTTTAGCTATGCAATGGAAAACGGCCAAGATAGCGTTAAAAAGATTGCCAAGTTTATTGCTCCAAGCAACAACGACAACGGTGTGTTCAAAGTATTAAATAAATACCTAAATGAAGCCAATAACTAAAAAGAGCTGCTGAGAAAAATCCCAACAACTCTTTATTTTTGCTTATTTTTATTTTGGACGATGTGTTCGGCATATGGATCTAATTGATCACGACCACTCTTAACGCCCCAGTAATAGAATAAAAGTGAAACGACAATGATAACGACAAAGTCAAATGGGTACTTGATCCAGTTTTGACCGCCAAAGCCGTTACTGCCGATATAGGACATAAACGACATAAAAATCAAATAGCCAATCATCCACCAGCAATTATGCAACTGCTTCTTTAAATCTGAATGCTGGTAGCGAATTTCATAATAGAAGTAAATTGGCAAACCTAGCGCAATTACCAAGATAACTTGAATCGTTGTTGGCCACATTGACCAATATATTGCCAAACTAGTTAAGACAAAAGCAATTGGTGCTAGCCATGGCATGTAACGTGGCTTAAATGGACGAGCAAGATCTGGACGAATTTTTCTTAAAGTCATTACCGTCACTGGACCAGTTAGGTAGGCAATCAAAGTAGAAGCTGTAATTACAGTAGCCAATAGGTTCCAGTTTCTAAATAAGCTAACCAAGATCACGGCCAAAATCAGATCGGTAGCCATTGCGTAACGTGGAATCATGTACTTTTGATTAATTCGTCCTAACCACTTAGGCAAATGACAAGTATGAGTCATAGCGGCTAATGCTCTTGAAGCAGTAGCTACGAAAGCAACTCCTGTACCAAACGGCGAAACAAAAGCATCAAGATAAAGCAAAATCACCAACCAATTGATGCCCATTAAAATTGCTAAATCCGCAAATGGCGAGGTGAAATCAATACCATGCCAACCTACTTTGGCTAGCATGCTTGGCTCCACAGCCCCGATAAATGTAACCTGCAACATAATATAAATTGCAGCCGTAATCAACATAGAGATAAGCACACCACGCACAATATTTTTGCGTGGATTTTTTAATTCTCCACCCATATTGATGATCGTTTGAAAGGCATCATAAGACATAATAATCCCTGAAACTGATGTAGCCTCAAAGATTGAACGTGAACCATATGGCATAAATTCATGGATATTTGTACCAAAGTTATGTTCATGGAATCCACTACAGATCAACGTCACAATTGTTAAAGTAGGTAACAGAATCTTGAAAATCGAGATTAAATTGGTAAAGTGCGTCATAATTTTTACTGACCAAAAGTTAATCATAGTAAAAATAAGCATAAAGATAAAAACAACGCCGATTCCTTCAAATGTAATATCGCCATTCTTAATGAAGTTCTTCGTCCAATTAGCCCAACTCCACGGCCATGAACTCATATATTGCACGGCGGCTACGGCTTCCATCGGCACTAATGTAACCAGCGAAATCCAGTTAGCCCAAGCCGCGATAAAACCTAACAGCGGTCCGTGGCTATACTGCGCATACCGGCTCATCCCACCACTTTCAGGAAACATCGAACCTAATTCTACATAGGTTAACGCAATCGCAATAATAATTACTGCACCCAAAATCCATGAAAGAATGGCGGCTGGACCAGCAATCTTTGCGGCTGATCCTGAACCAAACAGCCAACCAGAGCCAATCAATGAATTTAGCGCCAGCATAATGGCAGAAAATAACCCTATTTTATGTCGTTTTAGTTTTTCCAAATCATCACTTATCCTATCCTCACCCCAATATCATACATAGCTCTGAATTATAACAAAAAAGCCCCTAGTTTTCTACTAGGGGTTAGCTACTTTATTCAACTGGATGCTTTTGCGTTAAAGCATGTACTTCATCTTTAACATGTTCAATCGTCTTTTCATCTTTTGGATTAGATAAGATTTCGATAATCAATGAAGCCGTCTTCTTAGCATCATCTTCATTAAAACCACGGCTGGTAATTGCTGGTGTACCAATTCTTAAACCACTAGTAACAAAAGGACTACGCTTATCACCCGGAATTGATTCCTTGTTAGTCGTAATGTTAACAGAATCAAGCAAGTTTTGCGCATCCTTACCAGTCAAACCAGTGTCAGTAATATCAATGATCATCAAGTGGTTATCAGTACCACCTGAAACCACCCGAATATTGTCTGATTGAGCAAAAGTTTCGGCCATTGCCTTAGCATTCTTTATTACTTGCTTAATATAATCAGTAAATTGTGGTTGCAAATCCTCATAAAAAGCCTGTGCTTTCCCTGAAATTACATGTTCAAGTGGACCGCCTTGAATGCCTGGGAATAAAGCTGAATTAATTTTTTTACCGATTTTAAGATTATTAGATAAAATCATCCCACCACGTGGACCACGCAAAGTCTTGTGCGTTGTAGTCGTGACCACATCGGCAACCGGAATCGGACTAGGATGTTGACCGGTGGCGACCAAACCAGCAATATGGGCCATATCTACCATAAGATAAGCACCAACTTCATCGGCAATTTCACGGAACTTTTGCCAATCAATAATTCGGCTGTAAGCAGATGCACCAGCTACAATTAATTTTGGCTTAACTTTTAAAGCAGTTTCTCTAATCTGATCAAAATCTAATTCTTCAGTTTTTACATTTAAACCATAGCTATAGGAATGATATTCTTTTCCACTAAAGTTGACTTTAGCTCCATGGGTAAGGTGACCACCGGCATCCATCCCCATACCCAAGATAGTATCGCCTGGTTTTAAAAGTGCCTGATAAACTGCCATATTCGCTTGCGAACCAGAATGAGGTTGAACGTTAGCAAACTTCGCATTGAATAATTTCTTAGCATAATCAATAGCAAGCTGTTCAACCTTATCGATATATTGGCAACCACCATAATAACGTCTACCAGGATAACCTTCGGCATATTTATTGGTTAAAACAGAGCCTTGTGCTTCACGAACGGCATCAGAAACAATATTTTCTGAAGCAATTAGCTCAATGGTATTCTGCTGGCGTTTTTCTTCTTGATGAATTGCATCCCATAATGCGGGTGATTTTTCTGCATATTTCAAGGATTTAGCCCCCTTATTATTTTTATTGAAATTATACTATTAATAAGAATGATTTACTATTCTAGCACTGTCATCAGATAAGCTCGATTGCTACGAGGAAACTCTTTTCTAAAAGCTGCTTGTACAGCATGTCGACAAGTAGATATTTCTTTTAATGAATAATTTTTAGAAAAATGCAAATAACCATTTTCAATTAAAGTTAATTCAGTGCCATTATTTTTAACTGTAATAGAGCGGTCCTTTTTAGCAGTGAGCAGTTTAATTTCACGATATTTACTTTTATCGTTACATATTCTTTTAAGCAAAGTAGTTGCCTGCTTAACAGGAATCAAACGCATACAATTCTTCCTTTCAATTTTTGAAAAGTACTCTTCAAATCCAATAATGGTTGTCATCTACTATATTTTTTCTTACAATAAAACCGTCTGTAAAAATACAGGCGGCTTTATTGTATTATGGGACATCATGCTTAGCTTCACGGAAAGCTAAGCATGTTTTTTACACGCCAAATAATAAAACGCCGTTTTTATAATTCTATGTGTACTAATTAATGAAAAAACGTAAAAAAGCTGCTTTTTGTTAAACTTAAAGGAAATACGATGTCAATTCAAATTAAAGCAATTCATAATCAAATAGATATTAATTTACCCAATGAACCATTTAAAATCTGGGGTCAAATGATTCCTAGTCTAGAAAACGGAAAATGGGATTATACTATTAAAAGATTTGAACAAACTTCAACTCAATGTTTTCCCAATGAAAATTATGATTATGATGATAATGCAATCTACTTAGGTGCTTATGAGGGCGAAAAATGCATTGGCTTAGCTATCTTGCAAAAAGACATGTTCAAGTATCTTTATTTAGATGATCTAAAAGTTAATTCTGCTTACCGTAAACATGGTATTGGTAGCAAACTTATCGCAGCCTGCATGAATGAAGCAAAAAAGAGAAAAATGCAAGGCATCTATACTATCGGGCAAGATAACAACTTATCTGCTTGTCTATTTTATCTAAAAAATGGTTTTGAAATTGGCGGCTTTAACAATCGTAATTACCGTGGCACACCACAAGAAAACAAAAATGATATCTACTTTTACAAAGATTGTGATGCCAATGCTTAAATTGAAATTTAGTCGTAAAGGCTGTAAAGCATTTTTTAAAAAACATCCTCAAGCTAAAAAGTTAGCTCAAACCAAAATTACAACTGCAATTACTAAAGAAGTGCAAACCGGCATGACAAAAGTCAAGGTTGCCACTCAACAGAAAATTAATGGACTTCCCTGCTATGAAATGCGACTAAATTTAGGGAAAATGGGTTCCGTCAGAATTGCTTTCACAGTTTATGATAACCAAGCTCAAATTCATTATCTAACTACTACATTGCAAAAAGACGAATTTAGTAAAGAATTAGAAAAAATTTTGAATTAACGCATTCTTTAGCCTTTCCCCGAATATTTCTTTATTAAGATAAACCTATTCAAGCTGAAAAAGATGATTTATCTAAAATTTTGTGCTATTCTGCTATACATCGAAAGAAAATATGTTTATAATTTTTAGGTTGAATAGGGGTGAAATTTCTGATCATGAAAGGTGTTAATTATACAAAAAAACATCACATGTATTTAATGAATCATGTTAATGGTGATGTTATCGAAGTTAAAATGGACCACAAAGATAAGTCTTTCAAAAAATTAAGACTCTATCGTCAAGACGGTTTAGGAAACTATTATTTGGATCCACACGCACAATTGGAAGATCAGAATGGTTTGGCCACTAAGGAGAACATCGTCAATGCTGGTAAGAAAGTGAGCCAACACATTGCCGATACAAAGAATTGGCACCATAAAGTTCATCCAATCTTTAACGCTGATCATAAGATCATCGACTTTGAGCCTAGAATTGCATTAAAACATTATACGCATATTCAAAATGCTAAGAGATATTTGCGTCACCTTAATAATCATCACGCCGATTTTTTATTCCGGCGTAATAATAAGGGGCGTTTATTAGCACCATGGAATTATGTAAAGGATGTCATCTACGAAGATCGTAACAAAGAAATGGTTCTAGCTCATAAAGTGCACAAATTATCTAAATAATGAGAAAGCTCTCAGCATTGTTTCGATGCCGAGAGCTTTTTTGGTGGTCTATTCCCTTATTCTCCATCACAGCTACAGCAGCTTTAGCATAATCACGTTTGTATTCCTGATTAACTTGATTCCAATTAACATTTTTAAAGTGCTTTTTCTAGACAATCACTTACAACATGTCTATAGTAAACACAAAGAGGCGATTTTATTATGGAAACAAAACAATTCTGTTACAGAAAAGCAAACTTTCAAATTTCTAAAGCCCCAACTTTTGTAGAAGACTCTAGTAAAAAATTAAAGAAAATAAAAAAACAAATCAAACAAAATATTAAGCACATTGATAAAGCACAAGCTAAAATGAATGCTCGACATGAATATAGCATTCTAATTGTATTACAGGGTATGGATGCGGCTGGTAAAGATAGTATGGTTAAGCATATTCTCTCTGGCGTTAACCCTAGCGGCTTTAATGTAGCCAGTTTTAAACAACCAACAGCAGAAGAATTAAATCATGACTATCTTTGGCGGGTTAATCGAGAATTGCCACCACGTGGACATATAGGTGTGTTTAATCGCTCTTACTATGAAGATGTTTTAATTTCACGTGTTCATCCACAGATTATATTGAATGATAATTTACCAAATATTCATTCTCTAACAGATATCGATGATCATTTCTTTGAGAACCGTTATAAAGATATTCGTAATTATGAAGAATATTTAACGAGAAATGGCTACGTAATTCTTAAATTCTTCCTCCATATTTCTAAAGATGAACAAAAAAGACGTTTTATGGCAAGAATTCAAACACCAAAAAAGAATTGGAAACTATCTTCTTCTGATATTAAAGAACGTCATTATTGGAATAAGTACCAAAGTGTTTATGAAAAAGCCATTAATGCCACAGCAACTGAGAAGAATCCTTGGTATGTCATTCCATCAGATGATAAATGGTACTCACGTTTAATCGTATCTGATATTCTGACTAAACGATTAGAAAAGTTACCATTAGCTTATCCAACGATGTCTCCAGATCAAGAAAAGGAATTGAATTTAGCTAAGCAATTACTACAGGATGAAGATAAATATTAATGCAATATAAACATACTAACCTAGTGTTGGATCATGAATCGACGGATTCGTGATCTGGCACTTTTTATTTTGTCTAAAATGATTAGCATGCTAACTATTTTGACACACTATTTAGAGATGAAAAGATAGTATCATAACTACAAAAATATATTATTATACTTTTTCCTTGCTCTTTTCTAATTCAAGTAAATACTTCTTATTTTCTATTCCCGCTGCATAGCCGGTTAAACTACCATTTACACCAATCACACGATGACATGGTATTAATATCAAAATAGGATTAGTATGGTTAGCCATGCCAATTGCACGAGCAGCCTTCGGCTTACCCATCATCTGTGCGACTTCACCATACGTTCTTGTTTCGCCATAAGGAATTTTTTGAAGAGTTTGCCAAACCTGTTCTTGAAAATCAGTCCCTTTAAGTGCTAATGGTAAGTCGAAATTTGTACGTTGACCTGCCAAGTATTCTTTTAGCTCTTGAGCACATTTTTTAACTAATTCGTTGGCATCCTCAGATAGTAATCTATTCTTTTCAACCTCAATAGGCTTAATCGCAATAATTGCTTTATCATTTGCTGTAATTTCGAGAAGACCTATTGGTGTTTCTAATGTCAGGCTATAGTTTTTCAATTCTTCACTTTCTTTTGCTTGGGATGTTCCTGTTAACTTTGCTGACATACATCGACCAGCACAAAAAATAAAAACGCCGCTCAATCTATTAACTTGGGTAAGTTATTGAGTAGGCGCATGTCGAAAATATAACTTTTAGCCACCGCTCTTAAGGCGGGCTGCAAAAAGAGATCTACGGATCTCTTTTTTCTTTACTTAAATTAAAACAAATTTACATCTAAAAAGCCCGCAAAATTAATTGTGAGCTTTTCTTATATTCATTTCTATTCCCTTAGAATAAGGGATGTTCCTTTTATATCAATATTTAAGCTGTCTTTTTCTTGTTTTGGCATACTTTTGGCATACCTGAAATAGAATTACCTTTAATATGCTGGTTGCCATTAAATTCAACCTTAGAATGTTTAGCGGGTTGAATATTCATACTACCTTCCATCTTTGAAGCAAGTTCAATGTCATTATTACTAAACATATGAGCATAGTATTTAAGCGTCGTCATAGGCGTTTTATGTCCTAATCTATGACTTACAGTTAAAACATCTGCTCCAAGTTCAGCGATTAAATATGAAGCATTAGAATGGCGCAATCCTCGTCCATTTATTCTAGGTACACCGGCTAATTTAGCATAGCGCTTAAGCCATACACTCAAGGTAGATTTATTTAACGGACAACTATCATAACTTAATACCCAATCATGAATATTGTATTTTTCTTGTTCTCTTTTCCACTTTTCTAAAACGTCAAGTAGTTCTGCATCAATGGTTACAGTTCTTCTACTTGCATCATTTTTCAAGTAAGGAACAAGCTCATAGTTTAACTTACTTTGATAGTGCAAGTTATTAATAAATCTAACCTTACCGTTTTCCAAATCGATATCAGACCATCTCAAAGCAAAGCCTTCATTAACTCTGCAACCAATCCTGTAATAAAATAAAAAAGTAACATAGATTAATTGCTCATAAAAAGAATCAGTATTAATAGAAGCTAATACCTTTTCAAATTCTGGTTTCGTCCAATACTTTTCTACAGTTCTACCCTTAGGAATAGATTTGGTCTTTAACGATGGATTAGTAGCTATCAAGCCAATTTCTACTGCATAGTCAAGTGATTGACGAAAGGCAGTATAAATTACACTAGCATAGTTTCTGGAAAACTCAGCATCTGTTAAGAGCCATGTGCGATACTTTTCGCAATCAGACACTTTAATATCTTTAAGCTTGGTATCTCCTAAAAAGTCAACACCCTTCATTAACATAAGATTGTGTGTTTCATAAGTGCTAGCTTCAACATCACCACGATATTTAGGTAAATACCTATTTTTCATATAAGTGGCATAACTAATATTGTCAGGGGACACATTAACATATAGCGCTTGTACACGCTTGGCTTCTTTGCTCGCCTGATAGGCAGAAGAAAAGGGATGCCCCAACGCATCCCTTCTACCTTTCTTTAACTTTTTCTTACCATTTGCATCAGTTCCAATGAATATCTGGTAGAAAAATTTACCTTTTTTGTCCTGGTAAACATTAGGGTAGCGTGTTTTCATTTATTATCGCCTTCCTTATGTAAAGGAATGCCGATAACTTCAGCAACAGCTTGAGCAGGTACTAGTCCTACTCTTTTACCATTATAAAAGGCGTAACCCTTTTCTACCAGCTTTTTCTTTGCCATTCTAATGATCCTTCTGGATTGGTTATCTCCAAAACCTAAGCGTCTAAGATCTTTGTAATCAACAAATTCTTTTTCCATTGTAATAACCTCATCATAAGTAGATAATAAGGCTGAACATGCTTACAACAGTTTTGTTCAGCACAGGGGCTAATCATTGTCTTGGCGGGCTTGATTAGCTTCTTTTTTGTTATCGACATTATCGTAAAATTCAGTAATATGGCTTATCTTTTTACCATCTTTAATTTTGTGCTCATGGTAAAAAGCAGCATCTGCTTTTGCATCCCTGGATAAACCATGATCAAACAATATATCTGATTTAACACCCTTTATCCGTACTGGCTTTACTAGACCTCTTGAGCCTCGATAAATATGTACACCGGAAGGATAGAAATGTAACCTTGCACCTTTGATAATGCCTTTTTTTGACGTCCCTGGAACTATCTCATCTTTAGGAACATTTGTTAGGTAAGCCATTAGATAAGATGCAACATTGTCAGTATCTTTTAATCGTTTGGTCTTAGTGAAACCTTGACCCCACATTGGTTCAATCACTTCATTATTATCAATAAACGGCAATTTACCTTCTTGTTTTTTGATTAGGCCATGTAGATGCCAACTACCAGATGCTTGAGGTTCTAAGACTACTAAGATAATCACAGTGCCCATATTTTGCAATAAACTTTTGCCAGAATACTTTAAAATCATGATAAACACGTGTTGTGTCAGTCATTGGTTTTCCATCATCTTGGCGATAAGTTAAAGTCAACCAGATATCACCAGCGTTGAAATTAGCAATTATTAATCGTCTTAAGTTTCTAAAAGTTTTACGTAAATTGTCAGGTGACTGTATTCTTTTAGTATTTTTATGCTGGAACTGCATAAGCATACCCGTTGCTAGATCAATGTACTCATCTTTTGAAACAGGCTTAATCCTAGATTGTTTAGAGATTGGATTAGTATCAGTCATTTCAAGGACTTTCCCGTAATGGTAGGCATTAACGGTTATGTTTTTCTCTAGTTCATATTTCTTTTCCATGTGCTAATATCACCCATTAATCAAGTTAATATGGTTGCTACGCAACCACAGCGCCACAGCGCTACCGCGCCTGCTGGCGCTTCAACAACATTAATTAGTAGTCATATACAAGTACTTATCATCATCCTGATTACTCAATGCTTCTTTTAAGTACTTCCAAAGACTATCAGGTTCAATTTCAGGCATGCCAAAGGGAATTACATAACCAGATGATGTTATTCCTTCAATCCAGGCGTAAGCTTCACCAGTCTCAAGGTGTATTTCTGGAATTTGAATATCATTACCAAAAGTGAGGCGATAAGAACTCATGTTAGCATCTCCAAAGTGAAACTTAAGACCTGCTTCTTCCTGGATACTGCTATTTAAACCAGAATTTATTACACTAATTTGTTGAGAGATCAGTCCTATACCCAGTCCCGGCACCCTATTCATCATAGAGATATCAGTAATAAGAGCGTTCCATTTATATCTCATATTTTTATCTTCCTTGGTCATACCTTGATTAAAAGCAGCGTTTGTTGCACTCCATTCATCAATAATTAGATAATACATTGGCATTCCAAGTGTACCAGCTGTTTCACCAAAAGCTTGAGATTTAATAAAGTTCAAACGACTATGCATTTTGTTATCATAATCACTAACCACTTTAATAGCTTCCGCCTTGTTAGTTGCCACTCTTCCAGGTGGAAGTAGTTCACCTAACCTAGCCATATCTGAGTCCTTAAAATCAACTATATAAATTTGCGTGGGTAATTGACTTGTACCCAATAGCTCGTTTGGATCAGTCCGTGGAAAAGAGGCCATTTCAGCAATTAATATAAGTGCACCGTATGTTTTACCGCTTCCTCGAGCTCCTGCGATCAAGAAGTTAATCTGTTTGTATGCGTCAATAGTAAGCGATTTGGATAACCTTAATGTATACTTGCTCATTATTTAAATCTAAGCCGATCCGACTTAATGCCTCTAATTAAGGTGAAATATACCCAACCATCAAGATGATATTGTGCATTTTTAATTGACACATCATACCCGTTTTGATTCAAAAAGCTTTCTAAGTCATCGCGGAAATTATCGCTTAAAAGCCATTGTCGTAAATTACCAATTGCCTCAATTTTAAGTCCATCTTGAGTTTGCATAACTTCTGGAAGTTGTTGATAACGTGGATCATATGGATCAGGTGCTACTGCTTTTGCCTGAAATAGAAAATCCTTCATCATCTGTGTTTGAACTATGTCTAATCTGATTGAAGACTCAGGCAAGTGTAAACTATTTTTTAATGTCATCACTTCATTACGGTTAATAAATAACCAATATAATAGACAACCAAAAGATAAAAGTAACGAAAGATTAGCAATCACAAGGCAAAATTGACCAAACCAAGGTAGTTGAAATGCCATAACATAAAGTGCCATTCCGCATAGTAAAAAAAGCCACCCTAGTGGTGGGATGACTTTTTCAGGAGTTCCCCCTTTTTGGGGATTACGACGTCTTACAGCCATTAGTTATTACCTCCTTCCTTTTCTTTCACAAAATCAAATCCATCAGCTTTAAGAGAGAGCTCATTTTGGTAATCACCGTAAACAGTACCAGTTGGATTAATGAGCTTAATAAAGCCACGATTGTTGCGATTAACTTCTTCAGCTTTCAAGCCTGGAATTTTAATATCCAGCTCTGATCCTTCATTAGTAACGCCATCCTTGTGGTACTTTGTATCGTCAGTCCAAACCACAGCTGTTAATTTGGCACCAATTTCTTTACCAGATTTATAATCTGTCCATGGACTTTCCCTCATAAGAAGCAGTTGCTTCCCCTTTAAAAAAGAAAGAGCATCAAATTTTACAAATTCTCTCAAGCCTTTTAAAGCCATTGAATACCTCCTTGATGCATTCAGCATCATAAAACATGAGTGACAGCACTCAAATACAACATTGTTTTCAATTGGTTAAAAAACCAAAAAAAGCGGATTATCTCTATGGCTTGACACCAATTCAATAATCCGCTTTTGCTGATTTTCCAACTTTTAATACAAATAAAAAAGTATATGTGCTAATAACATATACTTCTTAGTTGCTTATTCAGTTTTAAAACCTCCAAAAGGGCATACTGGCAGCGTGACACAGAAGTTAAAAAGTAAAAAACAAACCTTTAATACTTAATAAAACGTGACCACGCTACTACCTGCACCCGTTAGCATGGACGCCCGCGGAGGTACCACTATTCTTTTTAAACAAACAAATCAACCATAGCACGCCCGATAGTGGGTGGGTTACACTACAGTTTAGCTGAGCCAAGTCATCAAATGTTATTGAACGTCTCAGACATATTCAACAACGACTTAAGTAAAAAAATCGAACAGCTCAATGGAGCTGTCACTATAAAACGTAAGTAACTTTTCTATCAACTAATAAAGCTACACTTGTATAATACCTCTTTTTTCAAAATTAAGAAATAGGCTTTAAAGTTTCTTAATAGTTAGAAATTTTCAACTTACTCATGATCTCATTGATATATTTATTAATTGTTTCAAAATCAACTACAAACCATTCACGGGGATGAACAAGCCTACCATTACCAGCCTTTATATCAACATCTAGACGATACTGTTCCAGCACATGATGAAGAGCAGTTTCTAATGCTTCAGGATTCAAATTTATAACCTGATATTCTGCTACGACCTTTACCGGTCCATATAGGTATGTCGATTCATTTTCTGCATTAGCTATTCTATGTCCCACAGTTCCTGAAGTAAAACCAACTTTATATAATTCATGATCTTCTTGAATTCTTTTAATTTCTGGATTTTTACTTAAAGATTTTAATACATAAATATATCCAGTAATTTGATCATCACTTTTAAGTTCAAAATTATCATCTGGTTCTGTAACAGCTTTTCCATAACCTCCACGTTTTTTACTACCATATAGGGATGCAATCAACCCATTTCTTAATGGATAATTTTCAGTCCCATTATCATAAATAACGTGTAATCTCGCATCTGTTTGCGCTGCACTACGTGTTTTATTCTGAAATTCCGATCCTATTGATTCTATATATAATAGTTGGCCGTTAAGAACATAAAATTTATGAAGTTCAATTTCATTATTATCAAAGCGTACAAGCTTACGTTTACCAGAAGCTATTTCTTTATGAACTTTTTCAAACAATGAGCGATATTTACTAAAACCGTCCATCTTTTTTCTACGAGACTTATTTTCAGGGACATTTTCTTGTTCCTTCTTAATCTCCTTTAATCTACCTGTATCAAATAATTTTGAATTAAGAGTTTTAGCATTATTGTTAGCAAAGAGAGCTGAGTCATCATTAAGAATATCTTCTAAAGAATCAAAATCTTGCTTCTCATGACTAACCTTTTCTTTAAGAGTAACTTTGCTATCTTCGGTTTTAAGTAAACCCAATTCATCATAAGGTTTTAAATAAGCTATTCTTTCAGCATCCCTACGAACACCAATTAACCAACTAGCTAAACCACGTTCATGTAACCTAGCCATATCGGCTGTCTTCTCTGGTTCCTTCCCATCATGTTCTTTAACCCAAGTTTCAACTTCATGTAGCTTTTCAATTTCAGGATCATATGATGAAACTACTTTTTTCTTCTTTTCGGGAAGCACATTATCAACATCAGGATCATTAAATATATCATCTAAAGAATGAATTGGACGGCTATTATCCATTTTGATTATTCCTTCTTGCTCTCATATCACTCAATTTAGCTAGAGCATATGCCATGCGAACTTCTTCTTCATTAGTTGATTCTTTACTTGGCGCACGCCCCTCTTTTTCAACAAATACCTTTGCATTCTTGTATAACTGAATAAGATCTTCATCCGAAAAATCATATTTCTTTGCATCAATTGATCTTTCAATAACTCGTAAAGCATCACTGTCAATATTTTGTGACATTACATCATATGCACGCTGGAACGGATTAATTGATTCAATCAAATTTATATCTAAGTCATCAACATTGATAAACTTATCTGCCATCTTCAAAAATTCATTTGTATTTCCTTGTTGATCTTTAGCAGTCTCCACTTCTGCATGACGTAACACCGTATCTGCAACTGCATATTGACTTACTTGATCAATTTCATCATTAGTCAAATCCGGATATCTGGTCATTACTACTTTAGGAATAAGTTCTTTATTCATAACTTCAGCATCTACATTCGCAGCAATACCATTTTTAACATCTGAATCTTGTAAAATTGCAGCCTTTAGATCTGGCAAATCATTTTCAATAATACTTTTTACCCGCTTAGAAGTTGGTTCTTTTAATCCTTTAATGAGAATATCGGCATCCCCTGCTGGCTTTTCATCTTTATGTTTTCTTCTCTTTAGATGAATTTCTGGTGCCAAAACCTGTTCCATTAAAAGGGATGCTGTAATAGCCTTTAAGATTTGATTTACAGCATATTCAACATCTTCGTTTTTAGCATCGGGTTGTTCAATCATATTAGTAAATTGAGCATGTGTTTTATTAGAACTATCTCTAGTCACACGACCAATAATCTGAACTATTTCTGTCAATGAATGACGATAACCAATAGTCAAAGCCTGTTCTGCCCATGGCCAATCAAAGCCTTCTTTAGCCATATTAAGAGCCACAATAATATCTAAGTCATCTGGTCCTTTAAGATCTTCTCTTAGATAATCTTGAACTTTTTCTCTACCTTCTTCATTAACCAAATCCGCTACTTTTACTAATTTACCAGTTTGCTTACTTTTAATGGTATAAATACCAGTCTTATCATCATGATCCACTAAATCACCAATTGCATCAAAAATAGCATCTACTTCATTGTATTTATCTTTAGTAGATTCATTGGAATTTATACTTGGAATATGAATAATCGTCTTCTTACTAGTATCTAAAGCTTCATCTAGAGCATCCAAATATGAACCTTGATAAAACTTATAATCAATACCAAAGGATTTAAGATATTGATAACCATCAAGTTGTTCATAGTAAGTGAAAGTTACTTTATCAAATAACTGTTCATCTTCTGGTGAAAGAATTGGTGCTGAATCACCTCTAAAGTAAGATCCAGTCATAGCCATGATATGTGCCGAAGAATTGTGCATGATATTTTTTAATGCAGTACCCAAAACTGAACTATCTTCTGAAGATACATGGTGAAATTCATCAATAGCTACCATTACATCATCAAAAGCATGATCATCCGCTACCTTCTCATAAGCAAAACGTAATGTGGCATGGGTACAAATTAGTATTCTAACATCTGATGAATTAAGAAAATCTACTAACTTTTGTACTTTACCGCTATCACTACCAGGTAAAGTTAAATCATATTTAGGATTAACACGCCAATCTTCATAAAAGCCATATTTAACTAGATCCGTATTAGAAAAAGATCTACCAATTGTTCTTTCTGGTACAGCCACAATGACCTTTTTAATGCCTTGATTAGCCAACTTGTCTAAAGCGACAAACATTAAAGCTCGAGATTTCCCTGATGCTGGTGGAGCTTTAACTAAAAGATATTGAGAATTTCTATGTTGATAAACGCGGGCCTGCATTTCTCGCATCCCTAATTCATCGGTATTTGTGCTCTTACCTGTTCGGTGGTAATTAACTTCCACTACATTTTTATCTTGCATGATTATTAAAATTCCTTACTATCACAATCTACTAAGAACCTAATTATTAAGCTAGCTTGATTCATTAAAAAGGTTATTTCTTCATGTCCTAGATTTTCAGGCACATCATGTTTTGCTTCATCATTTTGGATAGTCATATACATATCAAGCATCTTCCAGAATAAATTTACAATTTGATTATTGATGCCTTTGACTTTAAAGAATTTCCCCAAATTACTCTTTTGGTTTTCTAGAGATTTTTCTGATCTTGTAATTTCTTTAACCAACAATTCTATTGTCAATCGTATATCATCCAGTGATTCTCTATAATCCCCTTTATCAAAGAATAAACAAGCTTTTCTCCATTGTTTTTTTATTTTTTGGGGATAACTATTTAACAAATCCGTGATGCTTCCTCTTGATTTACTGCTCCCATTATCTTGATATGATAATAGGTCATCTATTTCTTCACAAAGATACTCTTCATATTTGATATAACTAATTTTCTCTAATTGGGACATGAAGTCAAAAATTTCATCATCAGAAAGGCAGCCTATATTTTTTCTTAAAATTTCTCGTTTAGTCCCATCCGCAGCATCAGTAATTGGTACTTCTTTACCAACACTTTTAGCAAAGTATTGAGTCAAATCAATTAATTCTTGTTTAGTGTTAAATATAGTTTCTAATTGATTTTCAATTCCTATTAATAATGCATATGGTACTCTACTCATTACCCTTCCCTACCTTTTCACTATACATATCAAGTAATAATGACAATCTTTCATTATCATCTTTAAATCCATTAGACTTATATGCTCTATCAACTACTTCATCAAGTTCTTGATGAGCTTTTAAAAGACGTGAATTCATTGGTTTTGGATTCTTTTCAGCAAGTGGGGAACCATATAAATTAGCCAATGTTCCACCTTCTTCTTCACGAATATCTAGAATATTTAAAATAAGTCCTTCTATTTCATTAATACGACGAGTAGACAATTTAGGAACCGGAAAGGTATTATAGACAAGACTTGCTGAATAACGATAATCCGTTTTTAATCGTCCACCGACTGTCCTTAACCATGTCATATGCATACGTGATTCAAGCAAACCTAATAACCATAAAGGGGCATCATATATAGCCATAGCAGAATCAGAAATAACCGTATCTGGTTGTATATACCCCATCGGAACATACAATCTATTTTTTGAAGATACACGTGGTATGACAATTGCATTTGAATTATTCCATCGGATTTCTCCAAACAGTTGCGGATAATTGGCTAATTTTTGAGTTGCTTTTCTCTTACTTCCAAGTCTATAAGATCTCACTTTGTTGATTATGTTATTCACATAAACATCGTCAGCGTATTTATCCGCTTTAACATTATAAAGCCACAAGCAATATCTAATATTAGAATTAATAAATTCAGATGAACCTACATACTTTTTAAAAAGAATTTTTCTGCTTGTTGGCAAAGACCTATATTCATTGTCTGAAATAATAAAACTTCCCCCATCATTTGGCATACTACCAAAACTTATCTGAGGTAAATTATCATTTCTTTCTTTTTGCTCAAAGACAATAGTATTATTATTTTCAGATAAATATGGAGAAATGTTATTAACTTCTTTTTTTAAATTATTCCCATAAAGATACTTACTATCAGTTAAATATTTATTACATGCTAATCCAATTATTGAAACTGTTACTCCAGCATTTTGTTTAGCATTATTAGCCCACTTAAAAGATTGATACCCAAAAGAAATTTCTATTGACATTTTAAAGATTTGAGGCCATAAAATAGGTACTTGTTGTCCTTGAATAATAGAATTCGTAGTAACAAAGCCTAATTTTGCAAAACTATTTTGAATATACTTAGCTCCCTGTATAAACCAACCAGTAATATAGTCTAAAGAATTGGCCCCTTTTATAAATGACATAACATAGTGCAGATCACTTTTTTGAATACTATTCATCTTTCTTGCTCCAAGATATGGTGGATTACCAAACAAATAAACTTCATCATTCTTTTTATGAGGCAGTATTTTATCCCAATCCAGTCTTAAAGCATTGCCACAAACAATAGCTCCAGCATGTTGCAAAGGTAAAGTAGGTCTAACTGCATCCTGAATTTCTTCATGCAATTTAACATTCATTTGGTGTTCAGCAATCCATAATGAGAGGCGTGTAGTATCACAAGCAAAATCATCAATTTCAATTCCATAAAATTGATCTAATGTGACTGATGGAAGATACATTGTTTGATATCCTAAATTGTTTTGTTCCTTTAAAATATCAATTTCAAGTTGTCTCAATTGCTTATAAGTAACAATCAAGAAATTACCTGACCCACAAGCAGGATCCATAAACTTAATCTTACCAATTCGCTCATACAGTGCATTTAACTTGCTGTTACTACCTTTAGCTTTTTCAAATTCATCTCTTAAATCATCAAGAAACAACGGCTTAATTACTTTCATGATATTAGGTACAGATGTGTAGTGCATCCCTAAATGACTACGGCTATCTTCACTAGCAACAGCTTGCATCATTGAGCCTAAAATATCAGGATTAATTTGATCCCACTCCAGCTTCTCACCGGCATCAATAATTAGCTTTCTTGATTTAGCAGTAAATTTTAATGATTCATATGGTTCTTTAAATAAATCACCATCAACATATGGAAAATCTGCTAACCAGCTTGGAGTATCTTTAGGGCGTTCTTCCTTCTTTACATCCAAGATACTAAATAGCTGATTAATAAAATTGTCAAGGTCACTACCATCAACCTTTGTTAATTGCTTAACTCTGTTGGTAAACAGATTCTTAGTAAAAATGTTAGTATCTTCTGCAAATAAACAGAATAGAACTCTTATCAAAAAAAGATTTAAACCTTTTCTGGTAGCATTTGGGTTATCCTTAACAATAACATCATAGAGCTTAGCAAAACGCTCAGCTGCTCTAATATCAGCCGGATTTTCTTTATCGAAATCTGCCTTTTCAATGCCATTCCATGCTAAGAAGAATTCAAACTTTTGTGGCAATCTTTCAAAAGGGATGCTTAATGTATCTTGCGTCTTAACATCATAAGCCAATACATCTTTAAAATCAGTGACCATAATGTATCTTGGTTTTGAACCTAACTCATCTATTTTTGCCTTAATATCAGTAAAAGTTTGCATTAAATTACCATCTGTATTCACGCTCTTATAATACAAACGATTCTTTAAATAGATTTCTCCTGGTTCTTTTGCTAAGTTACCCAACCCTTTTCTTAATTTGGTAATGGTTGATTTAGGGAAGTTATAAACACTCAAGAAATCAAAAATGAATTCTCCATGGTTATCTTGTCCAATAATATCTTCAATTTTATCTTCAATTTCAGTTATAGCCATAACTACTACTCCTACTTTTAGGTTATACGTTAATTTTACTCTCTTTTATAGGAAGAAAAAAAGCCATCTCTTAACTAATAGCTATGAAATGACTTCTTCAATTATTTATCACTACGATCGTTATTTTCGTCTGCTCTTATTTGATCAAGACGTTTTTTAAGAGATTTGTAATCAGGTTTGTTTTTCAAATTAATCTTTATCTCTCCAGAATAAGACTGAAATTTTGAAAAAGCATATTTCCATCTTTGATTTGAACCCTGATTTGAAAAATGGTCTTTCTTTCTAGCAATTTTAAATACAAAACATACGCTCTTTACCGAAGCTGGATCTATAACTACTGCTAATACAGTTTCTTGGTGAGCAGGGAATATTCCATGTTCCGATGGCAGTACAACAGGAAATCTAGACTCTCCATTAGGTAGTAGAATCATATCTACATTCATATCTTCCGTATCATTTATTTTATTAAATTGAGCTGGAGAACTGTAATCTATTTCTTGTAATTCTCCATTCTCAGATTTCGGATTAAGCACTCTAAAATCAAAATACCCTATATCATAATTAGATGGATTTACAACTCTAATTTCAAACTCCATCTGTCCGTTCTCGATTCCTGCTATAGTCTTTCCTTTTGATCTATCAAACAAGCCATAACACCATCTAGTCTTATCATCCCAGTTAACAATTAATTCAGCGTTATCACGCTTGTCTTTGACAATATTAAAAATCACTGAACCAAACGAAACTAATAAAGAAATTACTGAAATAATAATTGATACCCATGATGTAGTCATTTCTAATCATCCCCAATAATAAAAGCCCTTAGTTCATACTAAGAGCTTCATTAAATATTCTGGCATACTTTTGGCATACTTCTATGTCAATTAATACCTTTTTAAGTAGTTTTTGTACCTGTTAAGTGTTGTTATATCGGCATTCCAATACTAACTAACATTGTCAGCTTATTCCCATTCAATAGTGGAAGGTGGCTTACTCGTTACATCGTAAACTACACGGTTAACGTTATCTACTTCGTTAACGATTCTATCTGAAATGTGACCAAGTACGTCCCATGGAATTTTCGCAAAATCTGCAGTCATACCGTCAATTGAAGTTACGGCACGAATACCAATGGTGTAGTCATAAGTACGACCATCACCCATCACACCAACTGAACGAATTCCTGGCAAAACAGTAAAGTATTGCCAAATCTTTTCTTGCAATCCAGCTTTCTTAATCTCGTCACGCAAAATCGCATCAGATTCACGCACGATCTTCAGCTTAGGTTCAGTAACTTCGCCAAGAACACGAATACCAAGACCTGGACCTGGGAATGGTTGACGCCATACTAAGTCATGTGGAATACCAAGTTTTTCACCAAGTTCACGAACTTCATCCTTGAACAACTTGCGAAGTGGTTCAATAAGTTTAAAGTGCATGTCCTTAGGAAGACCACCTACGTTGTGGTGTGACTTGATAGTTTGAGCAGTATTAGTACCTGACTCAATGACGTCAGTGTACAAAGTACCTTGTGCTAAGAAGTCAACATCCTTAATCTTTTTAGCTTCTTCGTTGAAGACTTCGATAAATTCCTTACCGATGATCTTACGCTTCTTTTCAGGATCAGTTACGCCCTTAAGCTTGTCCAAGAATCTCTTTTGTGCGTTAACACGGATAATGTTAACACCGAGGTCCTTGTTCAAAGCCTTCATAACTTGGTCGCCTTCGTCCTTACGAAGCATCCCGTGATCAACGAAAATAGCAGTCAATTGATTACCAATTGCCTTGTGAAGCAAAGTGGCAGTAACACTTGAGTCAACACCACCAGAAAGACCTAAGATAACCTTCTTGTCACCGACTTCCTTACGGATTTCGCCAATCTTCATGTCGATGAAGTCATCCATCGTCCAGTTAGCTACGGCACCACAAACGTCAAAGGCAAAACGCTTCAAGATGTCCAAACCATATTCTGAGTTACGAACTTCAGCGTGGAATTGGATACCGTAGAACTTTTTGTCTGGGTTATCAATTGCAGCGATTGGACAGTTCTTGCTTGAAGCAGTTACTTCAAAGCCCTTAGGTGCTTGGGTTACTAAGTCACCGTGGCTCATCCAAACGTATTGCTTGCTTGGTAAGCCCTTGAATAAAGCACTGTCTGGATCTTCGACAGTAATGTTTGCTCTACCGTATTCCTTGTTATCAGCAGGTTCAACCTTGCCGCCCAAGTCATAGCTCATCAGTTGCATCCCGTAACAAATACCCAAAATAGGAATACCTAATTTAAAGATTTCAGGATCAACCTTCAAAGCACCATCGTCATAAACACTGTTTGGACCACCTGAGAAAATAATTCCTTTAGGATTCATTTCCTTGATCCTGTCAATTGAAAGATCGTGGGGCAAAAGTTCTGAGTAGATGCCAAAATCACGAATGCGTCGAGTGATTAATTGATTGTATTGACTACCAAAGTCAAGAACAATAATCTTGTCAAAATCGTCTAGATTTTTAGCCACTTGATTCTCCCTCTTTTCAACTACACATTTTTAATCAACTTTACTAGGAATTTTCAAAAAGGTCAATCAATATTTATGAAACCGAAGTTAAATGTTCAGCTTTTAGGTAATGCAACTACCAGTTGCAACCGCTAGTTGCCTAAGACGCAAGCAAAAAGTTCTTGTTAGCAACTAATTTTTTTATAAATTAAAATCATCACCAAAACAGAAAGGACGACCAATTATGAAACTAGGTCAAAAAATTGCAGAATTACGCAAAAAATCTGGTCTTTCTCAAGAAGCTTTGGCTGAAAAAAATGAATGTCAGTCGCCAAGCCGTTTCTAAGTGGGAAAGTAATCAATCGATTCCTGATATTGAAAAGATTGTCGATTTATCAGAATTATTCGGTGTTACCACTGATTATTTATTAAAAAATGGTACACCTTCTTTTGAATTACCCGGGAAAACAACGGAAGAAGAAACTAAAAAATTACCCAAGATTAGTGATCATGAAATCACTCAATATTTGGAAGTTGCAAAAAATGCAGCTCATTTTGAAAGTTTAGCTCTTGCTCTAATTTTTCTATCAATTGCAGCATTTTGTCTATTTTCTTCTTTCACATTTATCTCTCCTAATATTTTAGGGACAGTATCATATGTCTTACCTGTTATTATTGCCATTGCATTGGGCTGCTTTATTCATGGAAGATTAATAATGCGTGAATATAAATTACTCAAGAGCAATTCGATTTAACGACCGCGCAAAAAGATTTAATTAACCTTTCTGCTTACGACTTTAGAGAGGATAACAATCAACGAATTATTATCGGCGTAGTTCTCTGCGTCTTGGCTATTATTCCACTTATAGTGATCTGGACCTTAGCACTTTCAACCCTCTGGACTTGGGCAATATTAGTTATTACCTTTGTCTTACTTGGCATTGCCAGTTATCAATTTGCTTTTTATTTCTTACAACAATTAGCTTTCAAGACAATTTCTGGACGTAGAAAACATTTACCTAAAAAAGAAAAAGATTTATTAGCCAACGGTAGCGTGGTCTTCTGGATAATCTTGCTTCTTGTTTACTATCTCATTCGTCATTACGTTCCGGATCCTAACATCGCTGATAACGTTTCAGGCTTTATTTTTGAAATATCATTAGTCGCTTATTTAATTTTTACTTTGATATTCTTCAAAAAGAACACAAAATAAACCAAAAACTAGCCCCTCTTTTTGTTATCCGATAAAATATAAGTATATATATACTATTATTAATACCATATACAAAAGAGGTGGAAATCATGACCAACACTTTAACTAAAGATCAAGTCAAACAATTTTTAACTGCGCGCAAAAAGTCAGCTAATTTAACTGCCACAGGAGTTTTACTTTGCATTCTAAGCTCGGCTCCCCTTCTTGCGCTCATTAGCTTTGCCAAGCTTGGTTCATCTACACCATCAGTAGACACGATGACTGCATTAGGCGTCATCATTTTACTGATCATCGTCGCTACCGGTGTCGCATTCTTCATCGCATCTAATCGCTACATCAAAATCTATGAAAAACTAGAATACGAGAACTGCACTCTAGACGAGGAAACGACTAAACAAGTTGAAGCCGAAAAAGAACAATATGCTTCAACCTACACAGCAATGACGATCACCGCCACCGTTTTATGCATCATCTCCGCCATTCCAATTCTCTGCGGCACATTCTTCACCCAACATCTTTCCGGCAATCAAATCGATTCACTGATGACCGGTTCAGTTGCCATCACCCTGGTTTTAATTGCTATCGGAGTTTTCTTCTTTGTCAAAACCAACACCATCGAAGATGGCTATGACATTCTTCTTCAAGTTAAAGACTACACGCCGCAAAACAAGCTGGGCCGTAAAAAGATGCGCAAATACGCTACTATCTACTGGCTAATCATGACTGCCATTTATCTTGGCTACAGCTTCTCTACTGAAAATTGGGAACACAGCTGGATCGTTTGGCCTATCTCCGGAATTACCTACGGCATTTTAGAAAAAATCTTCAGTATGAAAAGCGACGACGTCGCCTCCGATTAGAAATAATCGAACATTAATGCTTAATTTTTCACTTGTGTTCGACAATGTATTTTGTTACTATTAAACCAACACAAGAATATCTATATATCGTCGAAATAAGGTCGACAGTTTCTACCCACTACCGTAAATGGTGGACTATAGGTGAATGAAAGTTAAGAAAAACATCTTAAGGACCTCTTTTACCTAAACATAGGTAGAAGAGGTCCTTATTTCTTTAGGAGGATTAAGTAGTTGAAGTTATTAGAAGACAGAATTAAACGAGATGGGGAAGTTTTAGACGGCGATGTTCTTAAGATTAACTCATTCTTGAACCACCAAGTTGATCCCAAGTTAATGATGCAAGTTGGTGAAGAATTCAAGCGACTTTTCGCCGATGAAAAAATCGACAAGATTTTGACCTGTGAAGCATCAGGTATCGCACCTGGCATCATGACCGCTTATCAATTGGGCGTGCCAATGGTCTTTGCCAGAAAGAAGAAGCCATCTACTCTTAACGACGCAGTTTACTGGGCAGATGTCTTCTCATACACCAAGAAAGTTACCAACAAGATCTGTGTTGAAGAAAAATTCTTACACAAAGGTGAACACCTTTTAATCGTTGATGACTTCGTTGCCCACGGTGAAGCCGTTAAAGGTATGGTTAACATTGCTAAACAAGCCGGCTGTGACATCGTTGGTGTCGGTGCCGTCGTTGCCAAAACCTTCCAAGGCGGAAGCGACTGGGTTAAAAACGAAGGCTTACGCTTTGAAGCTCTAGCAAGTATCGACAGTTTCAAAGACGGTAAAGTACACTTCGAAGGAGAAGAATAAATAAAAAATGGCACAAAAAGAAGTTAGTCACAAAAAAGCTGCTGTCTTAGGTTTGCAACACCTGCTCGCCATGTATTCCGGTGCTGTTGCCGTTCCTCTTTTGATCGGTACCGCACTTAAATTCAATAGCGAACAAATGACTTACCTTGTTTCCATTGATATCTTCATGTGTGGTCTTGCCACCATGATCCAATTATTCCGCAACAAATACTTTGGTATCGGCCTTCCCGTTGTTTTAGGCTGTGCCATCCAAGCTGTTGCCCCACTTGAAATGATCGGACAAAAATTTTCGATCAACACAATGTACGGCGCAATCATCGTCGCCGGTATCTTCGTTTTCCTAGTCGCTGGTTGGTTCTCAAAAATTAAAAAGCTGTTCCCGCCAGTCGTCACAGGAACTTTAATTACAGTTATTGGGTTAACTTTGATTCCTGTTGCTGTCCAAAACATGGGCGGTGGCAATGCTCAAGCCAAAGACTTCGGTGATGCGAAAAATCTTATCGCTGCCTTTCTTACCATCCTCATCATCGTTGCCATCGAAGTCTGGACCAAAGGATTCCTTCGTTCAATTTCTGTTTTGATCGGATTAATCGCCGGAACCGTTATTGCAAGTTTCATGGGACTTGTTTCCTTAAAACCAGTTATGCAAGCTTCATGGTTCCACCTGCCACAGCTTTTCTACTTCGGAGTGCCTGAATTTGAATGGTCGTCTTGTTTAACAATGATCATCATTGCATTGGTTTCTATGGTTGAATCAACCGGTGTCTTCTTTGCAATCGGCGACCTGCTTCATAAAGATATTACCGAAGATGACCTTAAACGCGGTTATCGTGCCGAAGGACTGGCACAAGTCTTCGGTGGGCTTTTCAACACCTTCCCCTACACTACATTCTCACAAAACGTTGGCCTGCTTCAATTATCTGGTATTAAAACAAAACGCCCAATCTACTGGGCTGCCGGCTTATTGATGGCTATGGGTCTTCTTCCTAAAATCGGCGCTTTAGTAACCATTATTCCTGATTCTGTCTTAGGCGGCGCCATGTTAGTCATGTTCACCATGATCGCCGTTCAAGGGATCAGAATGTTAACCAAAGTTGACTTTGAAAACAACCGTAACATCTTGGTTGTAGCTATCTCTATCGGATTAGGTTTAGGCGTTACCGTTTACCCACAAATTTTCCAAGACCTTCCTCAAACTATTCAATTGTTCTTGGGTAACGGTATCGTAGTAGCCAGCATTTGTGCTACTTTGCTTAACCTTATACTTAATGGAAGAAGTGGTGCCAAATAAGCTGAATATCCCATTTCATAATTTATAAATCTCACATATTTTTTCTATAAATATTTCTTTAGACCCTACATAAAACGTCTGACAAAAAATCAGGCGTTTTATTTTTTATGATAATGTCTAAACTGTCTAGGTGCTCGATCAGGTGCAAAGAACGAAATGATGAGCAAAACTAAGTATATGATTAAGGTGATTTTAGGCAAAAGAATTAAAACTACAGCTAGCGGCATCCCGATCAACAGCGTTCTAACTAACGCGGTCTGCCCAACGGCTCCCTTATGAACGCGGACATAATTGCCAGCCACAAAGATCCCAAGCGCACACATTTGCCCCAACAGATAAACGCCGCCGTAGACTGCTAGCGCCATTTGCGAAGGATCAATGATACTCCACTTAGTCATCACGGGAATAAACGATAGTGTCAGTAGAAAAAATCTGCGATGACGACTTGTTTCGTCGCTCTTTTAAAGGTGATAAAAATGCGGTGCGCATCATACCAAAATTCGCCGTCATTTCTAGGTGCAGGAATCGACGACACCATAATCGTAATAATAATCGCAATCACGCCATCGTTAAAAGTGAGTAGGTGTTCTCTTAGCGATGTCTGAAATCGTTCAAAAAATCTATCCTGCTTGTCTTTTTCCATACTCATTCTTCCCCCTAATCTTAATCATTCTCTATAATAGGAATAGAAGAAAAGTTTTTCAATAGCGAGGAAAATATGCCGAACCAATATCATAATTTCAACAATCAAAATCTCGAAAGCCACATTCTATTTTATGGTGAGCAAGCTTGTCAGCCTGACGAATACTTCGAAGGCAATAATTTGCGCAAAAACGATGTCCTCTATTACATCATGTCGGGTAAAGGCACTTTTACTTCAAGCGGCCACCACTCAGTCAAATTAAAAAAAGGCGACCTATTCTACATTCCACGTAGTCAAACCTGCTACTTTCAAGCAGATCATGATGAACCATGGCAGTATTTCTGGATTGGGTTAGCCGGTCCTGGCACCAACCAGATGATTAAGGCTTCTAATTTGCCTAATAAAAACTTTTTGCGGCAGATTCAAAACACTAAGTTCTTCACGACTTTACATAAAATCTACGGCATTTTAAACAAGAAGACCTCGCTACTTAATAACATTCAAATCGCCTCTCTCACCTATCAGCTCTTCTATCACCTCGTCAACGAATTTCCTGATCACCCACCGGTTCGCAAAACACCTAAGGTCGATCAATACCAAATCGCTATTGATTATTTGAACAAAAACTACACCGACCCTACTTGCAACATCGTGGAGCTCTGCAACCGGCTTGGCGTTTCGCGTAGTTTTTTGTATGCCCTATTTAGAAAGAATACCAAGATTTCACCGCAAAAATATCTGATGCAATTGCGGATGGAGGCCGCTAAGAAGGAGTTGCAAAATACTACGCATAATTTAAAGCAAATCGCGCATACGGTCGGCTACGGCGACGAATTCACCTTCTCCAAGGCATTTAAACGATATAGTGGCGTCAGTCCTAACGTATTTCGTGGAAATTAATGTCTTTTTTGCATACAATATTAATATGAAGTAAATCTTATCTAGTAAAGGAATGATCAAATGAAACAAACAGAATGTACTACTATCTTAGTAGGTAAAAAAGCAACTATTGACGGTTCAACTATGATCGCTCGTAGTGAAGATGGTGGTCGTGTTATTATCCCTGAAGGCTTCAAGGCAGTTAACCCAGAAGACCAACCTAAGCACTACACTAGCGTTATCAGCAAGCAAAAGATCGACGACGAAGATTTAGCTGCAACTCCTCTTCGTTACACCTCTGCACCTGATGTTTCAGGTAAAAACGGTATTTGGGGCGCAGCTGGTATCAACGCTGAAAACATTGCGATGACTGCTACTGAAACTATCACTACCAACTCACGCATCCAAGGCGTTGACCCACTTCTTGACCCATCAGAAGGCGGTTTAGGTGAAGAAGACTTTGTTACTTTAACTCTTCCATACCTTCATTCAGCATTTGACGGTGTTAAGCGTGTAGGTTACCTTGTTGAAAAATACGGTACCTACGAAATGAATGGTATGGCCTTCTCAGACAAGGACACTATTTGGTACCTTGAAACTATCGGTGGCCACCACTGGATCGCACGTCGCATCCCTGACGATGCATACGTTATCGCACCAAACCGTTTGAACATCGATGAATTCGACTTCGATGACACTGACAACTTCGCTGCAGCAAGCGACTTGAAGGACTTAATCAGTGAATACCACTTGAACCCAGACCGTGAAGGCTACAACATGCGTCACATCTTTGGTTCATCAACTATCAAGGATGCTCACTACAACAACCCACGTGCTTGGTACATCCACAACTACTTCGACCCAGACTTCGGTGGCACTCCTGCTGACCAAGATCAACCATTTATTTGCCACGCAAATCGTTTGATCTCAATCGAAGACATCAAGTGGGCTGAAAGTTCACACTACCAAGACACTCCATACGATGCATATGGTGATCAAGGTACTCCTGAACAAAAGAAGACCTTCCGTCCAATCGGTATCAACAGAAACTTCGAAACTCACATTTTGCAAATCAGAAACGACGTTCCTGCAGAAATCGCTGGTGTTCAATGGTTGGCATTTGGTCCAAACACCTTCAATTCAATGGTGCCATTCTATACTAACGTAACTACTACTCCAGAAAGCTTCCAAACTACTCCTAAGTTCAACTTGAACAAGATCTTCTGGCTTAATAAGTTGACTGCACAACTTGGCGACACCAACTACCGTGTATACGGCGAACTTGAAGATGCCTTTGAACAAAAGAGCTTGGCACAATGCCACAAGATCCAACACGACACTGACAAGGAAGTTAAGGGTCTTTCAGGCAAGGAATTGCAAGACAAGTTGATCGCGGCTAACCAAAAGATGGCTGACACTGTTTACAACAACACTGTTGAACTTCTTGGTCAAATGGTTGACGAAGGTCACGGCTTGATGACTTTGAAGTACGACTTGCTCGATTAGTAAAAAACTAAATTTTAGATAATAAAAATCGCATGGCGAATGTCATGCGATTTTTTTGTACAAAAAAAGACGGAACAGCCTACCCTGCTATTCCGCCACAATATATGATTTTACTAATCTAAAATAATTATGCAAGTCCTGCTTTTATATATTATCTAAAATGCCGGGAACGGAAGGGTCATCTTTGATACTCACATCAGCACCAAGTTGACGCAACTTCTCTTCGACACGGTCATATCCACGCAAGATATTACCTGCCTTGTCGATTATCGTTGTTCCTGTAGCCATTAAACCTGCAATCATTAAACATGCACCTGCTCTAATTTCACCGGCAGTTACTTCTGCACCGTGAAGTTGAGGGGTTGGATGAGCCAAGATAATATTATCTTCAACCTTAATGTTAGCACCCATCTTTTGCAATTGCGCAATATGACCAATTCGCTTTGGATAAATGTTATCGATCACTACGCCTTCACCAGACTTAGCGGTCAAAAGAAGTGGCGTAATTGGCTGTTGTAAATCTGTCGCAAAACCTGGATAAACATCAGTCTTAACTTGCACCATCTTCAAATCACCGGCTGGGTACACATAAAGTGAATCTTCATCCGCATCAATAACAACGCCCATTTCCTCTACCTTAGCTAGGTATGAATCAAGGTGTTCCTCAATAATATTATGAATTCTAATGCCATTGCCGATGCATGCAGCAAGCGATACATAAGTACCTGCTTCAATTCGATCAGGAATAATCGTATGTGGAATTTGTGCCTTAAGCATGTCCACACCTTCAATTCTGATTGAGTCAGTACCTGCACCACGAATAACTGCCCCCATGTTGTTCAAGAAGGTAGCTAAATCAATGATTTCTGGTTCTTTGGCTGCATTTTCAATAATAGTTTGGCCTTGCGCAGTCACACTGGCCATAATAATATTCATCGTAGCACCAACGGATGGCATCTTAAGGTGAATCTTCGCACCATGCAAGCCATCTTCAGGAGCCGTAATTATAATTTGATCATTTTCATTTTTTACGCTGGCGCCTAAGGCTTCAAAGCCCTTAATATGTTGGTCAATAGGACGTGGTCCAATATCGTCACCACCAGGGAAGCCCACAACTGCTTTGCCAAATCGACCAAGAAGTGCACCCATAAAGTAATATGAAGCACGCAAACTCTTAATCTTACCAGCTGGCAAAGGACTCATCTTAATATCGGTTGGATCAATGCACAAAGTTGTCTCTCCGAAGTCACAATGCACATCCATCTCACTCAACAAGTCCATCAAGTTAATAACATCAGCAATTCTTGGGACGCCTTCCAAAGTTACCGGTGTTCTAGACAAAATCGATGCCGGAATCAATGCAACAGTTGAGTTCTTAGCTCCACCAATCCAAACATCACCCTGCAGGGGCTTTCCACCATGAATAATCATCTGCTTCATTGGCGAAAACAAATCCTTTTCTACTTTCAATTAATCATAATAATGTTAAAGGATATTCGCAAAAAAAACAAGAGCTGAGTCCCTCGGTTCTTGTTTTCTTAAGATTTTGTATAATTCAAATCTATTATTCTAGAATTTTTCAGCTGGAAGACCACTAGCTGCACCAATAAATGACTTGAACAAGCCTTCTGAACGTTGTGGACGGCTCAAGAATTCTGGGTGGTATTGAGCTGCGATGAAGAACTTCTTCTTTGGCAATTCAATAATTTCAACTAAGCGGTTGTCTGGTGAAACACCTGAGAAGACCATACCGGCCTTTTCAAATGCGTCACGGTACTTGTTGTTAAATTCGAAACGGTGACGGTGACGTTCTTGAATAACATCTTGGTCGTCGTAAGCTTCACGAGTCTTAGTACCCTTCTTAAGAGTAGCTGGGTAAAGACCTAAACGTAAAGTACCACCGATATTTTCTTCGTCACGCTTGTCAGCCATGATGTCGATAATGTTGTTCTTGCAGTCTGGTTCAGCTTCTGCAGAGTTGGCATCTTCAAGGTGCAATACGTCACGGGCAAATTCAACACTAGCCATTTGCATACCCAAGCAAATACCTAAGAATGGGATATCATTTTCACGAGCGTACTTGATAGCAGTGATCATACCTTCAAGACCACGAGTACCAAAACCACCAGGAACGATTAAACCATCTGAACCCTTCATGATTTCTGCAATGTTGTCTTCAGTTACATCTTCAGCTTGAACCTTATCAACTTCAATCTTAGTATTGTAAAGGTAACCTGCGTGTTGCAAAGCGTCAGTAACTGAAATGTAGGCATCTTCAAGTTCTACATACTTACCTACTAAAGTAATCTTAGTCTTGTGCTTCAAGCTCTTAGCACGTTCGTCAAGCTTCTTCCAAGCTTCCATGTCAGCTTCTGGCTTTGGACTTTCAAGGTGCAAGAAGTCACAAACTTTTTGATCCATTCCTTGCTTTTGGAAAGCCAAAGGCACATCGAACAATGAAGGAGCATCAATTGATTCAATGATTCGGTCAACAGGAACATCGGTGAAGGTTGAGATCTTGTCCTTGTGTTCTTGGTCGATTGGCTCTTCCGCACGAAGAACAAGCATGTTTGGTTGAATACCGATGCTGCGAAGTTCTGCAACTGAATGTTGAGTTGGCTTAGTCTTCATTTCGTGAGCTGCGTGAAGAAGTGGTACTAAAGTACAGTGAATGTACATTACGTTGTCTTCACCAACTTCACGACGCATTTGACGAATAGCTTCCATGAATGGAGTTGATTCGATATCACCAACAGTACCACCAATTTCTGAAATGATTACGTCAGAATCAGTAGTAAGAGCTGCACGCATGATCTTCTTCTTGATCATGTCAGTAATATGAGGAATTACTTGAACTGTTGCACCATGGTAGTCACCACGACGTTCTTTTTCCAAAACTTCTTGGTAAATCTTACCAGTAGTTACGTTAGAGTACTTGCTAGTTCTAACGTCTACGATTCTTTCATAGTGACCTAAATCAAGGTCTGCTTCTGTACCATCGTCGGTAACATAAACTTCACCGTGTTGGTATGGGTTCATTGTACCTGGGTCAATGTTGATGTATGGGTCAAACTTTTGCATGGTTACCTTTAAACCACGATTCTTGAGAAGTCGACCTAGACTTGATGCAGTAATACCCTTACCAAGTGAAGATACGACACCGCCAGTTACGAAGATGTATTTTGTCATTTTCTGCTCCTTTATTATTTATCCTTCAAACAAAAAAGCCCCCTCAAGTTAGGGAGCTAAACGCACATAGGGTGCCCAAGAAAAATACTATCTGCTTTTTCTTCTTAAGTCAAGCAAATTAATTATCTTCTTCGTCATCATCGTCATCGTTTAATTGTGACAATTGACCTTCGATACCGTCTGGCAATACGTCATCAGTATCATCGTTATCTTCATCGTAATCAGAATCGTCGTCGCCGTAGTCGTCATCGCTATCATCAGCAGTGGCATCTAAGTCGTCGTCTTCTGGGTCGTCATTGTCGTAGTCGATGATGTCATCGTCACCAGTTGCACTGGCTAAGAAGGCATTAACCTTCTTGTGGTGCTTACGTGCATCGTCTTCGTCTTCATCTTCTGGGTGGTTAACTTCTTCGTCAACTGATTCGTATGGGAACCATGAGCGAAGTGCCCAAACATTTTCACCCATGGAAATAAATTCACCATCGGTGTTCATGTCAGTATAGAATTGTGGCAAACGTTCACGAATTTCTTCGTCACTCTTGTTCAAGTATTTTTGTACGGCATTAACAATATCGGCAAATGCCATTCTCTTACCATTATCTTCCAAAATTGCACGAGCAACTTCGATCATTGATAATTCGTCGCGGTTTTTGTCTTTAAATTTGTCTAATCCCACAGCTGTACGTCCTCTCTTTTACAATCTTTACTATTTTACTAGGCGTTTAAGTAAAAATCAACGTGACTGCATAGTTACCTATTAAGTATAGTCCATTAAAGAGGTCATATTCAACCCGAAGTTTATGAGAACCTTCATCTTCTGTGTATTCGAGCAGGTTGGTCACGCTGACCATATCCATTTGTCTGCCTTCAACTACATAACGGCAGCTCTCCTTTTCACCGGGAACAAACTTCATGAACGAGTAGTTGTTGTGATCAACGCCTCGTCTGATCAACAATTTGTCGTCCTTTAAAAGCACTTTGACGGGAATTGCACCCTCTTCAGTGTAGGAAATGCGAATAATGTCCCCGTCTTCGGTCATCTTTCCTGGTGCTGTTCTGGTAAAAGTTTCAGTATCGTTATCTTGAGTAATTTTGCTAGTTAAATTGATTGTAATATCGGTCACGCTCTCATCCCTTCCGTTAAGCACTTCAGACACATCTTTGCTATAATTTATATAGGTATACTCTATTTTAATATATTTTTTCAAAAATTAAATTAACAAGCTTGGTGAATGTTTATGGCAAGATTTCAAAGTGAAAAACTAAAACAAGAAGTTGTACTCCGTGACCCGGTGCACGGCTACATCCATATTGAAGATAAAGTTATCTTCGATATCGTAAAATCAAAAGAATTCCAGCGGATGCGCAGAATTAAGCAGCTTGGACCTGTCAGCTATGTCTTTCCTGGGGGAACGCACACCAGATTTGAACATAACTTGGGCGTTTATGAATTAACGCGCCGCATCTGCGATATCTTCGCAAAGAAATATCCTTCGATAATACCAGGAGACGGCCTCTGGGACGATGATAACCGTCTGTTAGTAGAATGTGCCGGCCTGCTTCACGACATCGGCCACGGCCCTTATTCGCACACATTCGAGCACCTTTTTGGCACCAACCACGAAAAGATTGGACAAAAGATCATCAAGGATCCTAATACTGAAATCAACAAGGCATTAAAACAAGTTGCGCCAAACTTTCCTGAACAAGTTGCTAGCGTAATTGCTAAAACTTACCCTAACCCTCAAGTAGTTAAGATGATTTCAAGTCAGGCTGATGCCGACAGAATGGACTACTTGCAACGTGATGCCTACTTCACTGGCGTTAACTACGGACGCTTTGATTTATCCCACATTTTGCGCGTGATTCGCCCATACCAAGGTGGCATTTGCTTTACCAATAACGGGATGCACGCGGTAGAAGACTATATCGTATCACGTTACCAAATGTACCAACAAGTCTACTTCCACCGCGTTGGTCGTTCAATGGAAGTTATCTTGCACCACTTGCTTGAACGTGCTCAAGACATTTACAAAGAAGGCAATTTAAAAGTTACACCAAGTTTGGCCAAGTTTTTGGCTGGCAACTGGGCGCTTGAAGACTACTTAAAGTTAGACGACAGCGTCATGGAAACTAACTTCTTGATGTGGACAGAAGCGCAAGATCCCATTTTATCTGATTTAGCCAAGCGCTATTTATACAGAAAGCCACTCGCTAGCGTCAGAATCGATGAAGAAACTAAGAACTTGTTGCCAAAATTGAAGAATTTGATCAAGCAAGCCGGCTTCAACCCAGATTACTACACCGCTACTAACTCAGCTTTTGACGAACCATACGATGCTTACAAGCCTACTGGTAAAAATGCCAACAGCCAAATTGAAATCATGCAAGATGATGGTAGCTTAATCGAATTATCGCAATTAAGTCCATTGGTTTGCGCCTTAAACGGTACCTTCCAAGGTGACGAGCGTTTCTTCTTCCCTAAGACAATGTTGTCCCACAATGAAGAGCAGCCTCAGATCTTTGACCCACTTTACGAGCAATTCCAAAAATATATTAAAAATGGTGCATTAAGGTACTTAAGAAGACCTAGAAAAAGGTAGAATATAAGGTGAAAGTGAGGTATTTGTTATGAACAATGATGTAAGAACTCAAATCAACCCAGAGGATGAACCAAAACGTGCTGAAAAGAGTGGCTACACTCAAGTGAAAGACCTGATGAACACTATTCACGGCTACTGCATGGATTACACTAATGCATCTTTCAAATTTATCCATGAAAATAAGGATTTAGTCAAAGATATTGTCGACATTAGTTGTAAGACAGCAATGGTCGCTTGTGTTGCGGCAGCTAGCGTAAGCATTGCTAAGTTCATGTCAGACGTTAAAAAATAAGTAGATCAAAATAGCCTAGTTCAAACGAACTAGGCTGTTTTTTATTGCTTATTCAGTTCAAGCAAAAGCGAATACAAGGCACCATATAAGTTAGAATCGTTGCCATGCTTTGCGGCAACAATTTTTGGTGGGATCATCTGCTTGCCAATCATTGAGTTGATTTCCAGGATTTTAGCTAATTGATTATTGATTTCTTCAATCAAGATTGGCTGGTTGCTGATGCCACCACCAATCACAAACTTCGAGGCATTGATCACAGTTTGAATATTAATAATCATAATCGCAACGTTGCGGCAGTAACGTTTAAAAATTGCCAATGCACGTAAATCACCATTATTGATCGCTTCAAAGGCAGTAAGTCCATCATCTAAATCTTTATTTCCAAGAGCTAGATTTACCTTTTTAACCATATTAACGGCAGAACAATTATCACCAGTATATGCAGCCTTGTTCTTTGTGCCGATACCAGAATTAGTAATCATCCAACTAAGCTCACCGGCTTGGAAAGTCCAGCCATGCAAAAGATGATTATTAACAACGACACCGCCGCCAACGCCGGTGCCTAGAGTAATTGCAACACCAGTATCTACTCCACGCAATTCGCCAAGCCATTGCTCTGATAAAGCTGCTGCTTTGCCATCATTCTCCACACTGATTGGCACATTATATTTATCCTCTAATGCGTCCTGAAGATTCAAACCATCAAGGAACTTTAACGCACCACCGAAATAAATGATCTTATTTTCAGTATCGATCTTACCTGGTGCACAGATTGCGATACCTTCAAATTGATCCTGATATGAATCGATCACCTCATACATGTTTTCCATAAATGCCGTAAGATTTTTTGCATCTGTTTTAACGCGGTCTTTTTCTAGAATATGTCCTTTTTCGTCGATTAAGGCATACTTCAGATTCGTTCCGCCAATGTCAATTGAGAGATATTTTTTCATTATTTTCCCCTATTAAAAATGAGCTTCTATTCTACAAATTAAATGATAGAGATAAAAGCTCATTTTTTCTACTTTAAATTATTTTTCTTCTTTAGCTTTGGCAGCTTGTTCTTGTTTGTAAAGCACGTTGTCATAGCTACGTACAAATGGCAAATATACAAAGAATGAAATGATTAAGATAATAGCCTGCCAAATAGCAACTTTCCAACCACCGATTAAGAAACCAGAAATTACAGGTGGAGTAGTCCATGGAACCTGGCCCCCGCTAAGGTATGACAAGATACCTGCTTTGATTAACAAGTAAGTTGAACCAGCCGAAAGTGGTGGCATGATAAAGAATGGAAGTGCAAGCATTGGGTTCATAACAATAGGAACACCGAATAATACAGGTTCATTAATGTTAAAAATACCAGGAACCAATGCCAACTTACCAATACTTCTCATTTGAGCTGATCTAGCCATGAAACACATGAAGACAACCAAACCGATAGTCATACCTGCACCAGTTACAGTTGAGAATTGGTCAAACAAACCTTGAATAACGATGTGACCACCGTGTGCAGCGTTTACGTAACCGTATTTCTTAAAGATAGCTGCGTTTTGCAAAGCGTTGGCACCCAAGATTGGGCCGGCAATACCACCAAATGAGTCAGTTATACCTTGAAGTGGTGTTTGAATAGTGGTGTAAATCCATTGAGTCATAGTAGTGTGAGCCACTTTTTCAAAGAAGATGTAGACACATAACCACATTGCAGTTAATACAGCTGCAGGAATCAAAGCGATAAATGAGTTGGCTACTGCAGGTGGAACTTGTTCAGGCAACTTAATAGTAATCTTGTGCTTAACAAACCAAGTGTAAATCCAACCGATAATCAAACCAACAATGATTGCGGCGATCATCCCTTGGCCACCAAGCCAAGTACGGTCGATGAATCCTTGTAAAAGAGTTGGAGCTTGTTGAGCTGAAACAACTGTCTTAGCACCGTTCATAACTGGAGTAGTAGAATTCATCAAAATTAAGAATCCTACGAAAGCAGTCATTCCGGCTGGAAGTCCTTCGACTCCTTCGTTTTTAGCCCATTGGTAGGCAATACCTACAACGGCAAATACAGATACAATACCAAATGACGCATTATAAGCTTGGTTCCAGAATGGAGTCAAACCTGTTTGGTTCATTCAGTTAGCAACAGCCGGAACCGGAAATGACGCCCAAAGTAAGAACAAGGAACCAATCATGATGAATGGTAATGATAAAAGCATACCATTCTTTAAGGCAGTGATTGGTCTTGTGTTAACGATAAGATGACGGCTGATCACAAGATTCATGATGACTACCGCATTGAATATTTGCGCAGTCACATTGAAGAAATGAAGAAGGCTGTTACTGAAGATGGCGTAGATTTGATTGGCTACTTGCCATGGGGATGCATCGACTTAGTAAGTGCATCAACCGGCGAAATGAACAAGCGTTACGGTTTTATCTATGTTGACGAAGATAATCATGGCAATGGCTCTATGAAACGCTACAAGAAGGATTCATTCGACTGGTACAAGAAGGTCATCGAATCTAACGGAGCCGATTTATAAAATATTTACTTTTCATTACATTTATTTCAAAAACTCTCTCAAACATATGAAAAAAACGGCTAGTCAATTAGACTAGTCGTTTTTCTTATCTTCAAATAATTTTTACTTGTTCTTGTCAGCTTCGTATCTGTTATCGAACAATGGGCTAAGTGCCTTGTGTTCTTGGATGCACTTAATAGCATCACCCATAAGTGGGCCAACAGATACTAAAAGCATCTTGTCCAACTTCTTTTCAGCTGGTTGGTTGATTGAGTCAGTAAGAATTAAGTTCTTAATTGGTGAATCATTCAATCTCTTGATGGCTGGGCCTGAAAGAACGGCGTGAGTTGCACTAGCGTAAACTTCAGTAGCACCTGCATCGATCAATGCTTGAGCTGCTAAAGTAATAGTACCAGCAGTATCGATCATATCGTCGATAATGATTGCACGCTTGCCCTTAACATCACCGATAATGTTCATAACTTCGGCAACGTTAGCCTTAGGACGACGCTTATCAACGATAGCGATAGGACAACCTAAGAATTCAGCAAGCTTTCTAGCACGGTTAACACCACCGTGGTCAGGTGAAACAACAACTGCGTTTTCTTCAAGATGATTACGTAAGAAGTAGTCAGCAAGAAGAGGAGCACCCATCAAGTTATCAACTGGAATATCGAAGAAGCCTTGGATTTGTGGTGCGTGCAAGTCAAGTGAAAGGATACGATCTGCACCTGCAGTTTGAAGCATATCAGCAACAAGCTTAGCAGTGATTGGTTCACGTGCACGAGTCTTACGGTCTTGACGAGCATAACCATAGTAAGGCATTACAATGTTAATTGTACGAGCACTAGCACGACGTACAGCGTCGATCATGATCAAAAGTTCCATCAAGTTATCGTTTACTGGATCACTTGTTGATTGAACAAGGTAGACGTCTTTACCACGTACAGTTTCATCAATATTAATTTGAATTTCGCCATCACTAAAACGTTCAACGCTTGACTTAGAAAGTGGAATGCCCACACGGTCCGCAATCTTTTGAGCCAATGGCACGTTTGAGTTGAGGGCAAAAATCATCATATCGTCTTTATAGGACATAATTTCCTCCGTAAAAATAATTAACCAGCTCTATTTTAGCAAAAGTTGTTTCAAAAAGAACTACATACTCTTTAATTATAACAAGATTTTTGCTTCAATAGTAAAAAAACAACAAAAGCACTAACTATTAAGTCTTAAAAAAGTTAGAATATATGTGTACTTTCGAGTACAACGAAAATATCCTAAAAAATAAGACGTAACATCTATTGGATGTACGCCTTATTTTTGTTTTCAGTACTATTAGTTGTTGCTAGTAGTAGTACCTACTTGAGCATAGTCATTAATGTTCAAAGCTTGAGTGTAACCGTTAGTTACGATTGACAAAGTAGTGTTGTTGTTAGTAAATTGAACGCTGCTTTCTGGAACGTTGTTTACTGAAGCTACTAATTTAACAATTGCGGAAACTTCATCTGGAGTTAAGTTGCTTAAGTTAGCTACAGTAACCTTCTTACCGTCAAGCTTAGCCTTTGCACTAGTGATGTTAGCGACAGCTTCATTAACTTGTGCAACAGTTGCGCTAGCGTTGTTGTTTACAGCAGTAGCGTCAGTAATTGCCTTGTCGTATGCACTCTTAGCACTTGATGAAGCAAGCTTGTAAGCATCTGTGTTCTTAATAGCGTTTGCTTCGTTGATGCTTGGAGTAAGCTTAGCCTTGTCAGCTGCAGTAGCTACAGTAACTTCAGTTAAAGCTTGTTCTGGAGTGTTAACTGGGCTTAAAGTCTTGCCGCTGTGGATAACGTCAGTATCCTTTAAGTAGCCTCTGCCACTAGCTAACTTGTAGAACAATTCTGGAGTGCTGTTAGCTGAGGTAGCAATGTATCTTAATTCTGAAACTTGTTGCTTTTGGCCAGCACCGAATGATCTAGTTGAGTCTGCTTGACCCTTGATGTCGTAAAGTGGAGCAACCTTAGTAGTAGTTACGATTGATGCATTCAAATTAGTATCGTCTGATGAGTTGTCATCTACAGTTGCGCTGCCGTCTGGTTCATTAACTGGATCAAGCTTGCTTGAAACCTTACCAACATTAGCAGCCTTTACGAATTGATCGTCACCGATCTTGTAGTAAAGCTTAGTACCAATGTATCTTGCTTCAGTAGCCTTTACCTTCTTGCCCTTCTTAACGGTCTTCTTTTCAGTATCACCGTTACCATCGTAGATGTAGGCATTCTTCTTCATGGTAATAGTTACGCTGCTGGCTGAGTCAACGTTGCTTGCCTTAACAAATGCAGTACCTGCAGCGTTAAGTTGGTAGTAATCCTTACCATTGATAGTGTCAGTACCGTATGTGTTAACAGTAGTACCCTTAGTAAGCTTTGTCTTACCGTTGTACTTCTTGATACGCTTGCCATTTTGGTCGTAAACGTATGCGTTGTGGATCAACTTAACCTTGATAGCATCCATGTCTGAATCCTTCTTAGTTGAAGTCTTCTTGGTTGAAGTGGTCTTGCTAGTAGTTGACTTCTTAGTTGAAGTGGTCTTCTTAGTGGTTGAAGTGGTAGTCTTGCTTGATGATGAAGCATTTGCACCACCAACTACATTTGCGGCCTTAATGTAAGCATTGTTGCCAAGGCTGTAGTAAAGAACACCGTTGATCTTGGTAGTTCCCATACTCTTAACAGTTACGCCCTTACCAATGTACTTAGTGTCTAAGTAATTAGTGATACGCTTACCGTTCTTGTCGTAAACATAAGCGTTACGAGCTAAAGTAATGTCGTTTGAAGATGCCTTTGAAGTAGCCTTCGATGAAGTTGACTTCTTAGCAGTAGTCTTAGTTGCTGCCTTCTTTGATGAAGTACTCTTTGAGTTTGACTTACTATCAGTAGCCTTCTTGGTTGAAGTAGTAGTCTTCTTTGAAGTGGTCTTGCTTGATGACTTAGTAGTTGTTGCAGCTTGAACTGAGTTTTGGGTGTTAGCTACAAGTGGACTAACACTCATCAATGCGGCTGCTGATACCATAATCAACTTATGATTTAATTTCATCTATTATTTACCTCAAATCTAAACTAAAAATTAAATTCATTTATATATTGTAAATCCAAAACCGAATTTTGCCAATTTTAGTACAAAAAAAGACATCTTTTCTTAACGAAAAGGTATCTTTTATTGCAAATTATTACTTAACAGTTACATCTGAAGCTTTAACGTAGTAACGGTTTGGTTGTAAAGCGTAGTACTTAACACCTTTGATAGTCTTAGTACCTAAGCCCTTAACAGTTACGCCCTTGCCGATGTACTTAGTGTTTAAGTAATTGTTTACCCGTTTACCATTCTTGTCGTAAACGTAAGTCTTGTTCTTCATAGTAATCTTTACAGGCTTAACAGCTGCCTTCTTGCTAGTAGTCTTCTTAGTTGAAGTTGACTTAGTAGTAGTCTTGGTAGTCTTTGAGTTGCTGTTTGACTTAGTTGAAGTCTTAGTAGAGGTCTTAGTTGAAGAAGTGTTTGACTTAGTGGTCTTAGTTGACTTCTTAGTAGTCTTCTTTGAAGTGCTCTTCTTAGCAGTTGAAGTAGTAGTTGTTACCTTCTTGCCGTCTGACTTAAGAGTGTATGTAGTGTTGCCTGACTTGTAAGTTACTGTACCTTGAGTTGCTGAAGCTGGAATCCAGTACTTCAAATCAGTTTGGATACTGTAGTAAACTTGACCATTGATAGTCTTAACGTTCCAAATAGTGTACTTGCCACCCTTAGTAGCAGTCTTTGAAGTCTTCTTACCGTTTCTGTCAACGAACTTCATGGTCTTAGTCATTTCAACACGACTATTCTTGCCGTAGGTGTTGTTAACGCCCTTTGCATGTGCAACTGGTGCAGCTTGTACGCTACTTGATGCCATACCTAAAACTGGACTAACGCCCATTAAAACTGCTGCTGATACCATCATTAACTTATGACTTAACTTCATAAATATATACCTACCTCATTAAAAATATTCTGTGTAAATATATTGTAGGGCTCTTATATAATTTTGCAAATAAATATTTTAGCCTTAATACTTTTTTATCAAAAGAACCCTAGTCCGTTTGAACTAGGGTTGCTGCTTTATTTTTTATTTAAAACTATTCCCAATCTTTGTCTTTTGAAAGAGGAAGTTTGTGCCAGTAGTCTGGCTTGTTGACTTGACGACCACGAGCAATTGCCATGTCGTACTTGTCTACGTCCTTAGTGATGGTTGAGTCAGCAGCAATAAATGTATGATCAGCAACATTAATTGGAGCGATCAAAGTTGAACCAGCACCGATGAATGAGTGATCACCAACATTAGTATGGAACTTCTTAACACCATCATAGTTAGAGAAGATGGTACCACAACCGACGTTAATATCCTTACCCAAAGTAGCATCCCCAACATAAGTCAAGTGACCTACCTTACTGTTTTCGCCAATTTCAGCCTTCTTGATTTCAACAAAGTTACCAATGTGAGCACCCTTGCGAATAACTGCCTTTGGACGAAGGTGTGAGTTAGGACCAATATCAGTATTGTCATCCATTTCAGCTTCTTGAAGAGTTGAAGAAGTAATGGTTACGTGGTTGCCGATCTTAGAATCAACAATTCTTGAACCATTAGTGATGTAACAATCGCTACCGATTTCGGTGTTGCCCTTAATCACAACGTTGCCTTCAATTACAGTATCGTTGCCGATCTTTACGCCAGCATCAATATAAGCAGTATCAGGATCGATGAATGAAACACCGTTACGCATGTGTTCTTCGTTGATTCTTCTTTGCATGGTCTTAGTTGCTTGTGCTAAGGCAATACGGTCGTTTACCCCAAGACTTTCACTGAAGTCTGGCATCTTGTAAGCACCAACGCGTTCGCCACTGTTACGCAAGATTTCGAGCACATCAGTCAAGTAGTATTCACCTTGTGCGTTGTTGTTGTCAACGTGCTTCAAAGCTTCGAAAAGCTTCTTGTTGTCAAAGCAGAATACACCAGTGTTAATTTCCTTAACCTTTAATTCTTCTGGCTTACCGTCTTTTTGTTCAACAATTCTTAAAACGTTGCCTTGGTCATCACGAATGATTCTGCCGTAGCCAAATGGGTTAGGTGCTTCAGCAGTCAAAACAGTAGCAGCGTTGCCCTTTTCTGCGTGGTACTTGAACAATTCGTCAAAAGTTTCGGTGGTAAATAAAGGAGTATCACCAGTAACTACCAAAGTAGCACCGTCTTTATCACCTAATTCTTCCTTAGCAGTCATCACCGCGTCACCAGTACCAAGTTGCTTTTCTTGGAAAGCAAAGTCAGACTTGCCGTCTAAAACCTTTTCAACTTCGCCAGCACCTGTACCAACAACAGTAACGATCTTGGCAGGGTTAACGCCACGAGCGGCATCAACTACGTGTTCAACCATAGTCTTGCCACAAACTTTGTGTAATACCTTATATAACTTTGATTTCATTCTGGTGCCCTTGCCTGCAGCAAGAACAACTACATATTTTTCCATTAGTAATTAACCTCTTAATAATTAAAACTTGGTTCTAGTATACCATTTTAAAAACGGTCGAAATCAGTTTCATCTAAGAAGTTGCCAGGTTCTGCTAAAATAAGCTTCTTTTCGGTATCAATCTTGCTGATCTTAACCAGTGATAGATAGTTGTTGATTAACTTTTCTTTATCAAAATCAGCTTCGCAAAGTACACACACGCCGGCAACAGTTCCGTCAAATTCCTTAACTAGTTCCTCCATACCAGTTAAAGTGCCGCCGCCTTTCATAAAGTCGTCAACGATCAAAACTTTAGAACCCTTTTTAAGTGCGCGAGTAGGCAATTCCATCTTTGATACACGAGATAAAGATGAAGAAATGTAGTTTACTGAAACTGTTGCACCTTCGGTAACCTTTGAGCGTTTTCTTGCGGTCACGAATGGCACATTAAGGTATCGGGCTACGGCTTGAGCTAAAGCAATACCCTTAGTTTCAACTGTCATTACGGCATCGACATCTTCATATGCATAGCGAGTTGCGATCAATTCACCAATACGACGCAAGTCTTGCGTGTCGCCCAAGATATCTGACAGGTAAACAAAGCCCCCTGCCAAAATTCTGCTTGGATCTTCGATTCTTGATGACAAATCTGATAAATACTTTTCTGCGTGCTTTTGACCTAAAAATGGAATGTAGCGTACGCCACCGGCTGCGCCTGCTACGGTCTCCAACACGCCGTCTTGATTGCTTGCAAGCGTATGCTTCAAAATAGCTAAGTCTTCTGAAATAGATGATTTAGCTGCACCGTAACGCTTAGCAAAGAATGGTAGTGCAATTAGCGTATGAGGACGTTCCATTAAATATTTGGTCATATCCACCAATCTTTCTGAACGTTTCATGATATTTCCTTTCTAATGTTTGGTTTTATACTTAATAAATATACTCTAAAAGACAAAAAAAATCACTAACATTTCAAAAATGCTAGTGACTTTTTGTAAATTATAATTAAGCTTCGGCTTCTTCAGCCTCATCATCAAACTCTAATGCAATATTCTTAGTTAATAAATCTGTATAACTGTAAGAAACGTGTTTAAAGTTGTTTTGATGTTGATCTAAATCAACCACAAACACTGCAGGGAATGTTTCTCTTAAAATTCCCCGTCTTTTTGTAACCTTCTTACGACCCGCTTGAGCTACTACTGTTATGGTATCACCTAAGTGAGAATCCAACTTCTGTTTAATTGTCATAATTGACGTTGGCACTAAGCAACAACTCCTTCTTAGATATTTTACCATAATTATATAATAAAATCAATATTATACACTATTTAGCAGGAATATTGCTAGCTATTTTGATAAATTGTTCAATTGTTAAATCTTCAGGTCTAACTCTCGGATCAACGCCCAATTCTTTAATCAAAGCTGCACGCTGATCATTATCTGGAATCAAAGTCTTCAAGTTGTTGTTCAAAGTCTTTCTTCTTTGTGAGAAGCACATCTTCACTACCCAGATAAAGTGTTTTCTATCGTTAATCGCTGGCTTTTCAGCAAGTGGCGTCAAAACAACTACCGCAGAATCAACCTTAGGACGTGGCATGAATGATGAGCTCTTTACTTCAAGCGCCAGCTTAACGTTCATTTCAGTTTGAACGGAAATAGTGAGTGGCCCATATTCCTTGTTGCCTGGCTTTGCTTCAAGTCGTTCAGCCACTTCTTTTTGCATCATCAAGGTTAAACTGGCAAAGTGCAAATCTGATTCAGCCAAAGCAAAAATGATTGGCGTTGTAATGTAGTAAGGCAAGTTAGCGACGACCTTAATTGGCTTACTCATATCGAAAAAGCCAGCCAAGTCTTCTTCAAAGTTAGCCTTCAATACATCCTTAAGTATCAACTTAAAGCGTTCATCTAATGGCGCATCCCCAATCTTTTTGGGTAATTCATTATGCAAAATTTCAGGCAAGCTGTCGTCGACTTCATAAGCAAACACCTTAGCTCCAGCTAAAAGCAATTGCTCAGTCAATGATCCAATCCCAGGACCAATTTCAATTACTTGATCGCCAGGTTGAATATCAGCTGACTCGACAATACCCAAGATAGCAGCTTGGTCAACTAAAAAGTTCTGTCCTAAATTTTTCTTAGCTTTAACAAAGTAACGGTTAAAGATCGCTCTTGTTCTGACTGGTGAGCCAATTGGAATATTATTTGCCATTTTCAATCTCCTCTACAGCCTGCTTAAGTTCATCAAGCGAAACGCCAAAGGTATGCAGGCGATTGTAAAATTGCTTGGAATTGCCGTAGCCTACGCTTAACTTAATACCGACTTGTTCGCGTAATTTCCGTGAACCACTGCCGCCTGCTAAACCTAGCTTGCGATATTCAGTTTCAGTTAAATCGCTCTTTTGCGGATCAACTTCATGCAAATCCTTCAGGGCCCGTTCAAGCGCTTCTTTTGAGGCATGCTCAACGCCAAGGCTGCCCTTTTTATGAGGCTCGCCTTCCTTACGCGTAATAAAGGCCTGCTTAGCGTTCGGAACCGCATTAGTTACAATACGACGAATTCGTTCGCCATTAAAGTCAGGATCCGTAAAAACAATAATTTGTCTGGTCTGACTTAACTTTTTTATTTGCTTTAAAACAGCATCAGAAACAGCTGAACCGTTTGTTTCAACCGTCTCAATTCCTGGGAAAAATTGTTTTAAACGGATAGTATCGTCTTTCCCCTCAACAACGATTACCGCATCAAAATTCTTTTTATTTAAGACCATAAACTCTCACTGTATTTTTATAAGTAGCGTCTGCCACTTCTTCAAGTGGAATATTCTTCAACTTAGCGATGGCTTCGGCCACATAACGCACATAACCCGTCTCGTTTTGGTGACCGCGGTATGGCTTAGGCGTCAAATATGGCGCATCAGTTTCAACCAAGATTCGATCAAGTGGAGCTGCCTTGGCACTTTCATGCACTTCCGTTGCCTTAGTGAAAGAAACAACACCGGAATATGAGAAGTAGACGTTTAAATCTAAGAACTTGTTTAACCAATCAACGCCACCATTAAAGCTGTGCAAAATTGCCCCATATTCAAGATTGCTGTGTTTCAAAATGTCGTAGCAATCTTCAAAGGCATCCCTAGTATGGATATCAACCGGCATCTTCAAGTCATGTGCTACTTCAATTTGTCTTGCAAATACTTCACGTTGCACATCGCGAGGTGATTCGTCCCAATAATAATCAAGACCAATTTCCCCCATCGCAACTACCTTAGGCATTTTCAATTGTTCAACCAGCTTATCTTCGGCCTTTTGATCATAGTCTTTAGCAACATCGGGACAGTAACCGACCATCGCATAAACATTATCAAATTTTTGTGCCAAATCGACTGCACGCTGGTTAAAATCAGGATCTTGTCCTGCGCAAATCACCTTGGTTACACCCAAAGCTTTTGCGCGTTCAAGGTAATATTGTTCCTTGCCGCGAAACGGCTCATCGTTTAAATGAGTATGGTTATCAATGATTTCCATTAACCTAATTCAGCTCCGTTTGCGTGTTCGTCACCAACAATTGCCAACTTGATCTTGCCGTCTTTTTCACTAGACAAAAGCATACCTTCACTTAAGTGACCAAGCATCTTACGTGGCTTCAAGTTAGTAACTGCCAAGACCTTCTTATCAAGCAATTCGCTTGCGTCTGGGTAGAACTTGCGGATACCACTCAAAATTTGACGTTCCTTACCATCGCCAAAGTCGAGCTTGAACATCAACAACTTCTTTGAACCTTGAACTGGTTCTACTGACAAAACTTGACCTACTTGGATCTTAACCTTGTCGAAGTCATCAATGGTAATTTCGTTACCCTTCTTTTGTTCGCTTCTAGTGGTCTTCTTTGGCTTAGCCTTAGCCATTTCATCCTTGATGTACTTAACTTCTTCTTCAGCCTTAAGTCTTGGGAAGATTGGCTTTGGCTTTTCGATTACCTTAGTGTCCCAAGCAAAGTCGCCAAATGATAAGCCTCTTTGGTCTTCATCGTCCCAGTTCAAGCCAAGTTGTTCAAACATCTTAGGTGCAGTTTCAGTCATTACTGGTTCAATCATAATTGCGATCAAACGAAGACTTTCTGCCAAGTTAGACATTACGTGTGAAAGTTCTTCCTTCTTGCCTTCCTTGTTAAGAACCCAAGGAGTAGTTTCATCGATGTACTTGTTAGCACGAGCGATAAGCTTCCAAATACTGTCTAAAGCTTGTGAGAAGTGGAGTGAATCCATGTATTCTCTGTATTCGTCGATTACGCTAGCAGCAGTATCTTGCAAATCCTTGCCAAACTTGTCTTGTGCGACAGGAACTGGATCAACGTGGCCATCTTGGTATTGGTTAATCATTGAAACAGTACGGTTCAATAAGTTACCCAAGTCATTTGCCAAGTCGTAGTTGATTCTTTCAACGAAGTCTTCTGGAGTAAAGATACCGTCAGCGCCAAATGGAAGTGCACGCATCAAGTAGTAACGAAGTGGGTCAACGCCGTAACGGCTAGTAAGTGATTCTGGGTAAACTGCGTTACCTTTAGACTTAGACATCTTACCGTTCTTCATTAATACCCAGCCATGACCAATAATGTGCTTTGGAAGTGGCAAATCAAGAGCCATGAGCATGATTGGCCAATAAATAGTGTGGAAACGAACGATTTCCTTACCTACCAAGTGAACATCTGCTGGCCAGTACTTCTTAAACAATGAATCATCGTCTGAGCCGTAACCTAAGGCAGTGATATAGTTTGAAAGAGCATCGATCCAAACGTAAACAACGTGCTTAGGATCGCTTGGTACAGGAATACCCCAGTCAACTGTAGTACGAGTAACTGAAAGGTCTTCAAGGCCTGGCTTAATAAAGTTGTTGATCATTTCCTTTTCACGAGAATGAGGCAAAATAAAGTCAGGGTGTTCCTTGTAGTATTCAACCAATCTATCAGCGTATTTGCTCATCTTGAAAAAGTATGAAGGTTCCTTAACCAAACGTACTTCGTGACCACTTGGAGCCTTACCGCCGATTACGTTACCGTCATCATCCTTATAAACTTCGGCAAGTTGTGATTCAGTGAAGTATTCTTCGTCTTCAACTGAGTACCAACCAGTGTATTCGCCTAAGTAGATGTCGCCCTTCTTTAAAAGCTTTTCAAAGATCTTTTGAACAGCCTTAACGTGTTGTTCATCAGTAGTTCTAATGAACTTGTCGTAAGAAATATCAAGGCTCTTCCATAATTTCTTGTAAGAATCAGCCATCTTGTCAACGAATTGTTGTGGCTTGATTCCTTGTGCTTCAGCCTTTTGTTCGATCTTTAAGCCATGTTCATCAGTACCTGTTAAGAAGAAGGTGTCATAGCCTTGTGCGCGCTTGTAGCGAGCCATAGTATCAGCTGCGATTGTAGTATAAGCATTACCAATAGTTAATCTACCGGATGGGTAGTAAATAGGGGTTGTAATGTAAAAAGTATCTTTATCAGCCATTAATATTCATGCTCCTTTATTGTCTAAAATATCTATTCTATCTTACCACGAAAACAATATTAAAAAGGAATTGGAAATAATCCAATTCCTTTTTTCTAAAATTTTCCATTTTTCAAATATATTTTCTTCACGATCGTGTTAAGCAAAATATAAATTATTTCAAGAACCAACACAACCAGCATAAAGCTGAATGGCAAATTCGTCATCCCTAAGCTTGAAGCGATGCTGGAAGATGGCAATGCCGAACCCCAAATTGCTAGTGAAAAGGTAACCAAGAAGACGATTGGTGTTGCATGTTGACCAAAGAATGGAAATCTTTCGTCACGCAAAACGTGGATTGCCATTTCTCTTGTCCACAGTGATTCAATAAAAATCCCTGAGTAAAACAGTGAAATGAAGACCCAGTGATGGTAGTTTGAACCAACCAAATATGGACAAACCACGTAAAACATCATTGCCATCGCAATAAAGTCGATAATCGCAGGAATCGGGCCAAAGGCTAAAACAAACTTAGGCCATTTTCTGATCGACCATTTCTGTGGCTTTTTAACATAGCTCTTCGAAACACTATCGAATGGAATTACCAAACAGCTGATGCTGTAGATCAAATTAAGAATCAACAATTGCAGTGGCAATAATGGTAAGAATGGCAAAATCAGTGAAGCCACAACCATGGTGATGATACTGCCGAGGTTGGTTACAAGGAAGGTCTTGATGTACTTCATCGTATTGGAGAAGACCTTTCTCCCCGTAATCACCATTTCTTCAAGCAGCTGCAAATCTTTTTGTTTAAAAATGATATCTGCAGATTCTCTCGTAATATCAACTGAGTTTTCTGAGGTAACCGTCACGTTAGCCACCTTCATGGCAAGAGCGTCTTTATTGCCATCGCCCATGTAGCCAACTGTATGACCATTTTTCTTTAACGCTTCAATGATCCTGGTTCTAAGTTCTGGCGTTAAATGAACAAAGATATCGCACTTTTCAACGATCTCAGCTAATTCTTCTGGACTCGCCTTTTCGATTTGTTCACCATCGTAAACAGTATCAACGTTTAAGCCCACCTGCAAAGCAATCGCACGCGTTACCGCCTCATTGTCACCGGTAAAGATTTTGACATCGATATTGTCATTTCTAAGAGCTTGTAAGGCTTCCTTAGTACTTTCCTTTGGTGGATCTAGATATGCAAGATAGCCCACAATGGTTAAATCATTTTCATCCTTAGCTGAAAATTCTCCAACTGGAGCTGGATTTAACTTGTAGCCTACTAAAAGCACACGCAAGCCATCATCGTTTAATTCATCGATCTGCTTTAAGATCTTTTTGCGCCAGTCATCGGTCAACTCTTCACTTTTACCGTTAATTTCTACTTTATCAGAAATATTGAGCATCCCTTCAGCGGCGCCTTTTGTAACCAACATGTGCTGACCGTGGTGTTCATCGTTATCAACCACCACGACGCTCATTCTTTTGCGTGTATAATCAAACGGAATTTCGTCGATCTTGTTGTAGTCACGCTGGATTTCATTGACGTCAAGCTCGTCACCCGCCGCATCGATTACGGCCTTATCAATCAAATCCTTCATTCCAGTTTGATAGTAGGCATTCAAATACGAGAACTTCAAAATTCGCGGCGTTTCTTGCATCTCCAAGTCATAGTGCCGCTCCAGCACTACCTTGTTTTGCGTTAAAGTCCCCGTTTTATCGATACAAAAAGTATCAATTGAGCCCAGATTTTGAATGGCATTCATCTGCTTGACTACGACACCTTTTTTGGACATTTCCAGTGCCCCTTTAGTCAAGTTACTGTTAACGATAATTGGCAAAACTTCTGGCGTAATCCCTGCGGCGGCCGCCAAGGCGAAGATCAAACTTTCACCCCAGTCACCCTTAGTCAGGCCATTAATAATGAACAAAAGCGGAATTAAAATCGCAGCCGTGACGATCAAAATCTTGGCTAACTGTCTCATCTCACGATCAAATAAGGTCGTCTTTACCTTCTTGCGTGAAATTTCCTGCACCTTTTTGCCAAAGACAGTATTGTTGCCGACCGCAAAAACAATGCCGCTACCCGAGCCAGAAACAATCGTCGTTCCCTCATATAAAATGTTAGGGTAGTTCAAATAGTCCTGCATACTCGGTTTAATGGTCACATTGGCCATTTTTTCTACTGGTTCCGAGTCGCCATCCAAATAACTGTATGAACAAAACAGGTCCTTACTTGTAAGGAGCTTCATGTCTGCAGGAATCATGTCGCCGGCAGACAAATTAATCACGTCGCCCACAACTACTTCGTCGGTGGGCAGTTCCACGTTTTTACCATCCCGACGAATGTTAGTCGTTACCGAAACCATGTCCATCAATTTTTCAGTTACTTTTGCAATCCTAATCTTTTGGGCAAAATTTACTACCACAGAAATGATCAACATAATGATCATCACAATGACTGTATCTATATCACTATTATCTTGTGGCACCAATATATAACTAGTAAATGAAGTTAAAATAGTTAATCCAATTAAAGCAAGCGTGAACGGAGTAGCGATTGATTCCCACAGCAATCGCCAATTAGAAGCATTGGAGTTAGTCCTAATCCTATTTTCGCCATATTCTTTTCTATTTTCTTCAGCCTTATTCGTGGAAAGTCCTTCAGCACTTGCCTGAAGTCGCGCTAGCGTCTCACTACGCGATTCGCGTGCAATCTGCTGAATCCTTTGAATGTCGACATTTGACTGCTTTTTGCCAGCTGCTTTTACCATTCTTTGCTCCTCTCATTTAATTGACAAGCAAAACAAAAAGGCCACCTACTGTTTCTGTAGGTGACCTAATAAGGCTTTGTCATACTCGTCGTTCAGTTTTAACACTACGTGACGTAAGCACATGCTAGCTATCTGGATCTCGCCTTAAGTCGACGACACCTATTTAACCCGTTGGCATCTCTGGATGTTTCTGGGCGATAGCGTGTGTTCACGTAGGAGTCTCACCTAACAGTTTAATTGCTAATTATATCCACAAGAAAGTGTAAGGACTAAATTTAAATAAGTCAAGCCACCTAATTGCGTGAATTGTAGTTATTGCGGCCGAATCTTCTTAAAACATAAACGATTCCGACGATCAAGAATGCTAGTGCTAACGCAATCGGAAGCGCTACGCGATGTGGATGCGAAATTTTATCTTGCTCGCTGCTCGATAAATCATATTTGTCTAGTGCATATTGATACTGCTGATCCACCTTGGTAGCACAAGCTCTAAACACGAAGCGTAATCCTTCATTAAAGGTGGCATTATCTTGACTGCGCAACTTATCTACTTCAGCTCTAATAATGTTGGTCCGTGCGTCAGCCGTAAAGGCGCCATGCAGGTCCTTAGTAGAAAAGATTTGCACGTTGCGCTTCTTGCCTTTTTGTCCAACCACGATAAATACCGATCGCTTAGTACGGTTCAACGCCTCAGGAGTGAGTTTATTCAGTCTCTTAACCGTAATCACAGAGATCTGCGGCTGCTCCTTAGTTTGAAAATAGCGATTATTCTTTTCAGTAATTAAAGTCTTAGTTTCTTTATTCAGAATATGAGCATGGTCTTCAATATTAGGCTGCACAAATCCCGTAGTCGTTAAAAAGACTAACAACAAACCTACTAAGCCAACTAAACTAATTCTCGTCTTCTTCAAGTTTATGGGCCAAACCTTCCACATATTTTCGATCGATCTTAATTTGCTCATATGGTACCCCGCAATCATGAAGCAACTTCAATGCTAGTGGATTATCACGATAGTCAAAATAATAATTTATCTTTTTAATGCCTGCTTGCACTAAAGCCTTGCAGCAGTTGTAACAAGGAAAATGGGTCACGTAAATTTCGGTATTTTCAGTAGAAACACCAAATTTTGCACATTGAATGATGGCATTCATCTCTGAGTGAATCGTTCTTACGCAGTGGCCGTCAACCATTTGGTGGCCAACGTCATCGCAATGCGGCTGTCCTGAAACCGAACCGTTATAGCCAGTACCGATAATGCGGTGATCTTTGACTAAAACGCTGCCAACTAGCGCTCTATTACAAGTAGAACGCTGAGCAATTACTAACGCCTGCATCATAAAATATTGTTTCCATGGAATTCGATCATGCATGACTTTGCCCCTTGCTTTTATTTATCTATTCTTAAAGTAGTTCAAGCCGATAGCATCACGAACTTGTTGCAAAGTTTCGTTAGCTACCTTGTTAGCCTTCTTTGAGCCTTCCAAAAGCATCTCGTAAACTGCATCTTCATCTTGAGCAAACTTTTCACGACGTTCACGGATAGGTGCAAGTTCTGCTTCAAGGACCTTGTTCAAGTAACGCTTAATCTTAACGTCGCCCAAACCACCCTTTTGGTATTCTTCCTTAAGTTCCGCAACCTTGTCCTTGTCTGGGTCAAAGACATCAAGGTAAGTAAAGACAGTGTTACCTTCGATCTTGCCTGGATCTTCCACGTGAATGTGGTTTGGATCAGTGTACATTGACATAACTTTCTTTTGGACGGTCTTGGCATCATCAGCTAAGTAAATAGCATTGCCAAGTGACTTAGACATCTTAGCATTACCGTCAAGACCTGGAAGACGACCTTGACCCTTTGGTGGGAAGTAGCCCTTAGGTTCAACCAAAATATCGGTGTTGTAAACTCGGTTGAAAGTTCTAACGATTTCACGAGTTTGTTCAAGCATTGGTTCTTGGTCATCCCCTACAGGAATAATAGTTGCCTTAAATGCAGTAATATCTGCAGCTTGAGAAACTGGGTAGTTCAAGAAACCGACAGGAATGGAATCTTTGAAGTCCTTTTGCTTAATTTCAGTCTTCACAGTTGGGTTTCTTTCAAGACGAGCAACTGTTACTAAATCCATGTAGTAAGCAGTCAATTCAAACAAAGCTGGAATTTGTGATTGTACATAGATAGTAGACTTGTTTGGATCAAGACCAACAGCTAAGTAGTCCAAAGCTACTTGGATCAAGCTGTTGCGGATCTTTTCTGGATTACGAGCATTGTCAGTTAAAGCTTGCGTATCGGCAATCATAATATAAGGATCATACTTGCCTGAATTTTGTAATTTTACTCTGTTCTTTAAAGAACCAATGTAGTGACCTATGTGAAGTTTACCAGTTGGACGGTCACCGGTTAATAAAATTTCTTTTGCCATGCTTCTTACTCTTTTCTATTATTAATGCTTATTTTTTATTTAAGTAATTACTTAATTTTAACAAATATTAGGCTATGATTAAACTAATCGTAGGTGATCAAAATGTGTAATCAATTTCGTATACCCAAACTCGCATTAATCAAACAATATCTAACTGAAGACCTAGATCTGCCTTTAGTTGAACCAAAAATAAATGATGAAGAAAAAGACGTCTTTCCTAACCAAACAGCGCCAGTTTTGCTTTATCAAAACAAACAGCTGCAATTAGTAAATAAAAACTGGGGCTATCCTAGTCCCGTCGATGCAAATAAGCCGCTATTTAATGCTAGAATCGAGCGTTTTTATGAACAAAAACCATCAATGTGGGATGAGTCCTTTGCCAAGCAGCGCTGCATTATCCTGGCTAGCGAATTCTTCGAATACGCCAAAAACACTTATCAAGCAGATAACGGTAAGAAATACCATGAACGCTATAGTTTTAAAAGCAAACAACCAATTACGATGATTGCTGGTATTTATGACCATAATAATTTTGCCATGGTGACGACCGACCCGAACTCAGATATGCGGCCCATTCATAACCGGATGCCGCTGGTCATTGAACCAAGCGAACTGCGCCGCTGGCTCTTTCAAAACTTTACCAGCTTAATCAACAGAGATAGTATTTCACTTTCTGTCCAGAAGCAGCCCCACAAAAAATAATTGTTCTATTGCCCGAAAGCATGATAAAATAAAGATATATTGCGGGTATAGTTAAATGGTAGAACGACAGCTTCCCAAGCTGTAGATGCGGGTTCGATTCACGCTATCCGCTCTAACCAAAAAACAGGGATGAATTTTTCATCCCTGTTTTTGTTTTATCTTGTTTTCTTTTTAAACCATGATCACAGTTAGAACACTGCTTAAGATTGCCAGATAGATTGGCATATAAATCGTTTGTGAATATAAATAGCTCCAAGCAAAGAGCATGCCGTAAATTGCTTCAATAATGAAGTTAATGAGTGAACTTTGATAATTCAATACGCTGAAGATCAAACCGGAAACGATGATTCCCACAACGGCAACTTGAACGCTATCTCTACGGAAAGCATAGTTGAATAAAAAGCCCGTTGCTAGGAATTCCTGCAGAATCGGTAAGATGATTCCTTGAACGACGATCAAGAACCAGAACATCCCTGTTGACTGACTCTTAAGATAAATCGTCTGGAAATCATACAGAGGTATTTTGCCATACGCCTGCAAATATGAAATCGAAATTCGAGTAGCCGTCAGCACCAGCGTTAATAAAACTACCGCCGAGAAATTCCCCAGCCACGGCAATTTAAAATCACGCGCAAAAAAGCGATTCTCACGATTATAGCGATATACATAAAACAGTAAAATCATCGCAGCCACGACACCGAATAAAATCAGGTCCCAGACATGCAACGGCGACTTTCTAGTAACAAGCTTCACTACTGCAAAGACCATCAGGTAACAGATTAAATACACTGCATAGCGAATGACATTGCCCTCTCTCGATTCTGGCGTATTCAAGATTTTCACTCCTATTCTGGATTGTATCCTACAAATCCCATATTATACCAAAAAAATACAGTTAATTGAATACAGATTATTTTACTTCCACAATAGTTACCTTATATTCTCCGGCCGGTGCACCAACTGTTGAAGTCGTCCCTGCCTCTTTTTTCATAATTGCTTGGCCCAGTGGTGAACCAAAGGAAATCTTGCCATCGGCTAAATCAGCCTCCATCCGGCCAACAATCTTATATTCTTCAGTATCTTCATCATCGTCAAACTTCAAGACAACGGTTTTGCCCAAATCAACCTTGCCATCGTCCTTAGTTTCAACGATTTCCGTATACTTTAATTGTTTGCCTAAGTAACGCTTAGCTTCAGTATATTCCGTATTTTCTGAAAGGTCGCCGAGCGCACGTGCTGCCTGCAAAATTTTAATTCTGCGTGGACGACCCTTCTTTAAGCGAGCAATTTCATCTTCAATTTGTTTGTAGCCTTCTGGCGTCATCTTTTGAAAATATACCATAATAGTTATTTCTCCTTTTGCTTTTTAATTATGTAAGAGTTTTCCACAAGTGTTAATCCTTAATTTGATCAACTTTTTAATCAAAAATTAGCACTATATGTTTTTGAGTGCTAAATAGTTTAACTTTGTTTCAAAACGACTACAATAATCAGTGTAAGGAAAAAGAGATCAGATAAACAAATGATTCGCTCCTTACAAATTAACTTAGACAAAAAATGAAAGGAAGTTTTATTTATGGCAAACGATATGATGAATCGTCGTAATGATATGATGGATGCAATGAACGACTGGTTTGGTTTTCCAAGAAACTTCTTTGATGACAGTGAAATTGAAAACATCATGCAATCAGATGTTGCTGAAACTGATAAAGATTATGTAGTTAAGATTGATATGCCAGGCATGAACAAAGATGACATTAAGCTTAACTATAAAGATGGTGTTTTGAGTGTTGCCGGCACCAGACAAGCCTTTAAGGACACCAGCGACAAGAACAGAAACATCATTCACCAAGAGAGAAGCGAAGGCAGTATCTCAAGAAGCTACAGATTACCAAATGTAGTTGCAAGTGACATTCATGCAAAGTATGATAATGGTGTATTGACCATCACTTTGCCAAAGCAAACCGCTAGCGATGATGGCAATTCTATCCAAATTGATTAATTATTAGATAATTGCAAGAAATCTAATAAGTAACGGATAAATAATTCTCTGAAGCGAGTTCATGTTGAACCCGCTTTTGTTTTGGCTTAAAATAGAGATAATTTAAGAAAAAATTAAAAATGAAAAAGGAGATTTTTTATGGCTCATGAATTAACTGTACAAGAGCTGGAAAAGTTTTCTGCAGACTTTAACAAGAACCCAGAAAACAAAGTTATTGCTCGTGCTGCACAACGTAGTGGTGTGCTTGAAGCATCATACAATGATCGCGTTCAAAGTAAATTAACTCGTGTCTTCTCTACTGAACTTGACACTGACAACGTTACTAACCAAAAGCATTCAGGTCGTTGCTGGGAATTCGCAACCTTAAACGTTTTGCGTCACGCTTTCGGCAAGAAGTACAAGGCTAAGAACTTTACCTTCTCACAAGCCTACAACTTCTTCTGGGACAAGATTGAACGTGCCAACATGTTCTACAACAGAATTTTGGACAGTGCTGACATGCCCCTTGATTCTCGTCAAGTTAAGACTGACTTAGACTTCGCCGGCTCAGATGGTGGTCAATTCCAAATGGCAGCCGCATTAGTTGAAAAGTATGGTGTCGTTCCTTCATACGCAATGCCTGAAACTTTCAACACTAATGACACTACTGGCTTCGCTACTGCACTTGGTGACAAGCTTAAGAAGGATGCTTTGGTTCTTCGTCACCTTAAGCAATACGGCAAGGACGACGAAATCGCAAAGACTCGTGAAAAGTTCTTGAGCGAAGTTTACCAAATGACTGCTATTGCCGTTGGTGAACCACCTAAGACTTTTGATCTTGAATACCGTGACGACGACAAGAAGTACCACTTGGACAAGAATTTAACTCCACTTGAATTCTTGCACAAGTACTTAGGCGACGTTGACTTTGACGACTACGTTGTTTTAACTAACGCACCTGACCACGAATACAACAAGTTGTACGGTCTTCCAGCAGAAGACAATATCGAAGGCTCAATCAGAATCAAGCTTTTGAACGTACCAATGGAATACTTATCTTCAGCCGCTATCGCTCAATTAAAGGATGGCGAAGCTGTTTGGTTCGGTAACGATGTTCTTCGTCAAATGGACCGTAAGACTGGTTACCTTGACACTAACCTTTACAAGTTAGATGACTTGTTTGGCGTTGACTTCAAGATGTCAAAGGCTGACAGATTAAGAACTGGTGTCGGCCAAGTTTCACACGCTATGACTTTAGTTGGTGTTGATGAAGACAACGGCGAAGTTCGTCAATGGAAAGTTGAAAACTCATGGGGTGACAAGTCAGGTTCAAAGGGCTTCTACGTAATGAACAACGAATGGTTCAACGACTACGTATACGAAGTTGTTGTTCACAAGAAGTACTTAACTGACAAGCAAAAGGAATTAGCTGAAGGCCCAATCACTGACTTACCAGCATGGGATTCATTAGCTTAATGAAGAAATTTGAGTATATTAAAAAGCCAGATCCACTAAGGACCTGGCTTTTTAATATCGATTCAATTTCTCAGAATTTACGATATTTATTTATAAATATAGCTTCCATCTGGATAAAAAGTTATAATTTTCAAATTTTTAAATAAAGAAAACATTTCATGTATCGATTCTTTATTCGTCAACTACCCTAGACTGAAGTCTAGGGCTTAGTGGCTCGTTAGCTTGCGCTAAC
>OLPK01000201.1_pt1 | contig 75333 bp, 56 predicted proteins | sample 1672261 | NCBI WGS metagenome assembly OLPK01 (sample SAMEA3136665, study PRJEB25190) | human gut metagenome
TAAAATATCACCTGCAATTACTAAACTCTTTGTCCGGTAATTGTAGTTCACTTCATATACATTATTTTTTACCTACTATGCAATGCTTTTTTGAAAAAAGTAGGTAATGATATTTTTATCATATGTTATTATTCAGTTTTTCATGAATAATTAGACATTATTGCGTTTGTCTGGGCTGTTTACCGACTAAATCTGCACCATCATCGGCTACGGATCCTTTTTATCATTTATTATTGCGTATTACTCGCTGCTGAGGTATTTCTGACAATCGATGAGTTCAGTCATTCATTGCATTGATCATGATCGACCGGCTTGGATCAGCTTTTCTGACTGATTGATACCAAGATTCACCACCGAAATCAGATATTTGATCCAATTCTATAGCAGCTATTTTCCAACTAGGTACGTATATTATTTAAAATCGTTGATAACACTTGACTTAGAGTAGAAAAAATCGTACCAATCTTTTGCCATGCAACACAGCAAGCTCTGACCAGACGCACATCAGAAGACTGTTTCGGCAACTAATAAAGTTTAATGCTATGACCAGTGTTCTAACTCGTTAGCGGCTAAGGCAGATGTTTCGGCAGCTTATAAAATTTAATGCGATAATCAGATCCACATCGAGTTACCGTTTCTAAAATCAATAAATTTCAATCGAACATCACAGCATCATTTTTCATAATCAATAAAGCTCAAAAAAATCCCTACTCAAATCTGAGCAGGGATTCTTAATCAAGTCGGGAAAACAGGATTCGAACCTGCGACCCCCTGGTCCCAAACCAGGTGCTCTACCAAGCTGAGCTATTTCCCGAAACTAAATTAGCAATCAATATTACCAACAGTTATAAATACTACCGCGGTTTATTTAAATCGTCAAGCAGATTTTATAATCATCGTTAGTTCAATAATTGTATCAATACAATTTAGACTAATATCTGGCTACGTCTTGTCAGTAAGTGACAGCCGCCGTATAGTAAGATCATCAAATTAAAAAATGATTAGAGAGGATTGTTGATATGATCAAGCCCGCCCTGTTGATTGAGGATTTTTCGGCGTTAGGTCAAATCTCATTGATTGGTGCCCTAAGCGTCTTGCAGGCAATGGGAATTACAACCGCATCCCTGCCCGCAACCATTTTATCCAGTCAAACGGAGGGATTCGGCCAGCCTGCCGTTTTAGACACCGAGCAATGGATTCAGGCTTCGCTTAGACATTGGCAGGCACAAGACATTGAACCTAGCGGCGTTTTAATTGGCTACCTTGGTCAATGCACCCTCGCCGAACAGCTAGGCAGCTGGCTTGAACAGCAAAACCTGACTGACTGCTTAAAAATCGTCGATCCGGTGATGGGTGATCAAGGCCGGCTATATCCTGGATTTGATCATGATTATGTTGAGGCGGTCAAAAAACTGTGCCGCCACGCCGATTTGATTACGCCTAACTGGACTGAGCTTTGTTTCCTGGCTGGTCTGCCATATTCGCTGCCAACTGCTGAGACACTAATTCAAGGGATTGATCAGCTAAAGGCAGCGGGAATCAACGCCACGGTTATTGTCACCGGCGTTCATTTGAATGGACAGATTGGCTGCTGCTGGCGTCAGGATGAACAAACCGGATTTAAGCCCCAACCGCAAATCAGCCGTCAACATCACGACTATCAGCACGGTAATGATGAAGGTCAAAATCTTCAAAACGGTTCCGCTTCACATCAAACTCTGCAAGGCAGAGACGATTGGTATCATAATCAGCCACTGAATTTTTGCGGTAATGATGTTCAGGCCGGTCATTTCTATGGTACTGGCGATATCTTCTCGGCATTGCTTTACGGTCGGCTGCTGCAAGGCTGGTCGCTGGAGACAGCAGTTGAGAACGCGACGGATGCCATGGAGCTCGCAATCCAGCAGACCGCTCCCCTCCCTGACAACGAGCGGCGATTTGGTCTGCGTCTCGATCATTTGATTCACTATGTAAGCAAGCATAAGAGGAGTGATTTTAATGAAAAAATCTGCAACGGTTAGACATTTGGTATTCACGGCGCTTTTGACGGCGCTGACTTTGATCTTTGGTCGTTTCTTCTTAATTCCGCTGCCTTGGACACATGGCAACATCAATCTCTGCGATGTCGGCATCTTTATCGGTGCCATGCTGTTGGGACCATGGGCGGGTGGCTTTATCGGTGGCTTTGGCGCCATGTTTCTGGACTTGATTTCTGGCTTTGCCCAATATGCACCATTTTCGTTCATCTCACACGGTCTGGAAGGCATCGCTGCCGGATTGGTCTTTAAATACGTTCGTGGCAAATGGGGCCGTATTGCCGGTGTAGCCGCGGGAACGATTGTGATGGTAGTAGGCTACTTCTTCTCAGATGCAATTCTTTATACCTGGGCAACTGGTGCAGCCGGTATCTTCCCAAACCTGATTCAAGGAATTGTCGGCTCGGTAATCGCGCTTTTGATTGCCTCACCAGTTGAAAAAGCCGTTCACCCAGCCCTCTCCAGCAAATAGCAATAACCCATTAATTATAAGCATGGCGCTGCATCCAAACGATAAGTGTTTGGAGCTGGCGCCTTTTTGTCCCCTTTGCTTTTGATAAATATGATTTTTTGTTCAAGTAATCACAACGAAAAAATATTATTTTGACTGCTTGGTGTATCGTTCTCATCTGAATTTTTAAACAGATTAATCGAATAAATATGAATATTTAAGTCCTTCTTATGTAAAACGTTTTAAATTAACGATTGACTAAATCTATTCAACCGCAATATAATCGCTCCGTGCTGGTTTAAGTTACTAAGGGGGTATTTTTTAATCGCATGATAAAAAGGGGAGCATTATTCTGCGTTTCCCTTGCATTTTCTTTAATGCTGCTGGTCAGCTTTGCGATGACCGGCAGCTATGTCTTTGCTAGTGAACTGTCCACAACATCGAGCAACAGTTCACAATCAATTGTTAATAGCACTTCTGTTAATAATCAATCTAAACAAGATCAAAACAGCACTACCGCTGAACATACCGCGGTGTCGGCCGTCAGCAGCAATCATCAGCCGCAAGATGTCAGTGACCGTATTACTAATCTGACTGTTGTCGAACGTGATTCCAAAAAGTCGCAGTCAATTTATAATGATGGCGCTTATGTCACGGTCAGCGGAACTTTTAGCGATGCGCGCGATAAGATTCGAGGCGGCGACACGATTCATGTCAACTGGCCCAACAGTGGTCAAGCCTACGTCAACAGTTACGTTGGCGGTAAGGATCTTTACGTCAATGGCGCGATGGTTGGCCACTACACCGTCGATCAAACTGGCGCAACCTTGACGTTTAATGACAAAATCAATGACTTGCAAAATGTCAGCGGCAATTTTTCATTTGACGTTGAAGTTCGCAACACTGACGAACAGAACCAGACAATCCAGATTACAGCCGGCAGTACTGCTGCATCCATTCCAGTCAAAGGAATCACCAAAGGTAGCAGTGAACAGCCAAGCGGTAAAGGATGGCGTGGCGATAAAGTTGGAATGATACTTAATCGAGGCGATCATAATGCATTGGCCTGGGGAATCTATCTGAACAGCAATGCGGCCGCACTTGGCAGTGACATTATCTGTTCCGATACTATTCAGGGCGGTCAGCAGTTTGATCCTGATTCAGCATACAATCGAATTACCGTTAATGGGCAGTCATTGTCTTTTGATCAATTCAAAGCCGCCTACCCTAATTCTTCAATTGAAATCAACGGCAAGACTCTTACTTTCCGTTTCAATAAAGACGAATTTTCCGGTAAAACAATTTTGGTTGGCTACGGAACGAAAATCACTGATAATGATTTAGCGGTTTTCAACAACACGGCCAATGTCTCCTATCAATTAAGAGAAGACAGTCAGCCTACCACCGTTGAATATTCATACTCTGTGAAAAACGTTTCATTTGATGCCAACGTCACGGGAACCAAGCCTGGTGAAATGAAGATCATCAACAAGTACACTGATGATGAAGGTAAAATTAAGATTTTGCCCGATGCAACTTTTGAGGTCATCAAACCAGATAGCGAATCAATGACCTACACTACGGATGAAAATGGCGTGATTGATATCAAGGATCTGCCAGCAGGAAAATACACGATTAAACAAATCACGGTTCCTGACTGGATTGATTTCTCGAAAGCTAAAGACCAAACCTGGACAATTGAGATTTCAGACCGTGAGAACGGGACGCCATTGATTGTTTATAATGAAGTGAAGAAATCCATTCCATGGACGCCGTTAACACCGGCTAAGGAAGTTAAGCCGTGGACACCATTAACACCGGCTAAGGAAGTCAAGCCATGGACACCGTTGACACCGGCCAAGGAAGTTAAGCCGTGGACGCCATTAACGCCGGCTAAGGAAGTCAAGCCGTGGACACCGCTGACACCGGCCAAGGAAGTTAAGCCGTGGACGCCATTAACGCCGGCTAAGGAAGTCAAGCCGTGGACACCGCTGACACCCGCTAAGGAAGTTAAGCCGTGGACACCATTAACGCCGGCTAAGGAAGTCAAGCCATGGACACCGTTGACACCGGCCAAGGAAGTTAAGCCGTGGACGCCATTAACGCCGGCTAAGGAAGTCAAGCCGTGGACGCCATTAACGCCGGCTAAGGAAGTCAAGCCATGGACACCGTTGACACCGGCCAAGGAAGTTAAGCCGTGGACGCCATTAACGCCGGCTAAGGAAGTCAAGCCGTGGACACCATTAACGCCGGCTAAGGAAGTCAAGCCGTGGACACCATTAACACCGGCCAAGGAGGTTAAGCCGTGGACACCGTTGACACCGGCAAAAGATGGCAACTCAGATGACCACTCAATGCCAGCTGCAATTATTAAACCTGCTGATAAGCATGCTGATTCTGAAGCAACGTCAACACCTTCAACTTCAGCTGTTCATATCAACAAGTCAAATGCAGTGGCAGTCAATAATTGCTCATCACAGCCACAGCCGGTTGCCAATCCAGCTGCTGATAATGGCGTGATTGCTCAGGCTCAGAAGCTGCTGCCAAAGACTGGTAACCATGCTTCCAACGCAATCTGCTGGCTGGGAGTCATGCTTTGTGTTAGTGCAGCCGGTTGGGTTGTAGTATCTAAAAAGAAAAACAATTAAGCAAAGACAATAATGCAAGGAAACTTCTGTTAAATTTGATATCGCACTGTCACAGCTTCTCGCTCGCGATAGTGCGATTTTTATTTTGAAACAGCTTCTGGCTTTAAAACGTTTCTTGATCAGCTGGCTAAATTAAGGAAATGAATCCCCTTATGTTATGGCGGCGTTTTCATTTTCCATGCTTTGGGTTAAAATAAAGTTATCGTATTTATTGAAAGGAATATTTTTATGAAGGGTGCAATTTTTAACGTCAACAATCTAATCGTCGACACAAATCAGCAACAGTTTGACGCTTGGCGCGAACTGGCAATGTATGAGTATGGGCTGGGGTTACCTGGAAAACTGGCCCCGCAGCTCAAAAACCTCAGTGCCGCTGCTGCTTTGCCAATTGTTTTGAACCAGCTGCACCAAACGGCCGATGAAGCAGAACAGGCCGCCTTGCTTTCTGAACAAGAACAAATGTATCAAAAAGCGCTGGACTCGCTGGATGAATCTTCGGTAATGCCTGGGATTGAACGTCTTTTGATCAACCTGGACGATCACTACGTCAACATGGGCGTCGTCGATAACGGTGGTCATGCCGAACTCATTTTAAAACAGCTACAGATTGCCGACTATTTCACCGCCATCATCCCTAATGAAGGCGATCCTTACTCCGCCTTTGCCCAACAGCTATCGGCAGCGCCAAACGAATGCATTGCTCTGGCTACTACTCCAGCTGATATTGATGCTATCAATCAGGCTCACCTGATCTCAATTGGTATTGGCGATGCAGAACTTTTGAGTGCGGCCGACTATCAGGTAGCTCAAACTGGTGATCTGCGGTACCCGATGCTGCGCAAGGTTTGGGAAGATCGCCACGAAAACAAGTAGTCCTAACATTTTATCGTCAATCTTCTTTAGCATCCGCTTGATCAATCAGGGGGATGCTTTTATTAGTTATGATAAAATAAAGGCAGTATTCAAAATCGAAAGGAGGCAGGCCCTTGTTGCGCTATCTAATCAGTATCCTGATTGGCGGCATTCTGCTTTTGATCTTTAAGGACTGGCTTGGGATCAGTAGAAAACATCCGCCACGTCAAAAAACTGCTCACCAGCCGGATGCCGTATCTGAACATGAATCAGAAACAATTGCTTCATCGACGTCAAATGTTCATCAACCGGCAATAATCGCTCAATCAGCGCCAAATGAGCATGGTCAATCGATACTAGACGAGCATGAACCGGCAGCGGCTGCTCAACCATTGCCAGATGATCATGAATCTGCTGAATCACTGCCAGACGGTCATGAAACGGTAAAGAACGATCAATTACGACCAGTGCTGGCACCTAAGCCGGATACTCGCGAAGCTGTTTCACATGAAAACGCCTCTGCCCGCTTTACTGAGCAAGATTTCGTAGCCACAAATGACAACAGCGCTACTGGACAGCAAGACATTTCGTCACAGACCGAAGCTATCAGTTTGAATCCAGCGCAAAATGATATTCAGCACGATCTTGGCAACTCAGAATCGAAGCAGAATACTGTTCAACTTGAGCTTGACAACTCAGAATCAAAACGCGATACCGCTCAATACGATCTCGGCAACTCAGAATCAAAACGCGATGCTGCTCAATACGATCGCAAAAGCCAGCCGGATCTTGACAACACTGAAATGCCGGCCAATCCAGCGTCAAAGCTTCAAGATCAAACCAGCGTGCAGCCTAAAGCTGGTTCAAAGGCCCCCAATGATGCAGATTTCTCGTCCAGGCCGCGAGCTAAATCAAAACGATCGCCTTTTAAATCATGGTTTAGCTTCAAGCGTCCAGTTAATTGGTCAACGGCAGCGCAACCGTTAAACTGGTCAAACCTGCTTACGACCAAACCGATCAGCAATGCCGCCTACTTAGAGCAGCTGCAGCAGTGGGATCGGCATCTCAGTATGGTCGCGGATCATGATGAGATTGCGACCCAGGCCCGGCAAAACTTTTCTGACGCCCAGAAGAACGCCTTTTTCCAAGATCCATTCCCTGGCCTGCGCTTTTTAGCTTATGAGATGGCCAAAACCTATTCTTGGTACAGCCACGGTACGGATCGCTCTCCACACGAACTGGCCATGCTCTCTAAAGACCTTAAAGGAATCATTCAGCTGCATGAGCGCGCCACGCAGCTTTTGCAGGGAGATATTGGTGAGCGCCGCGTCTATCAACTGCTGCAGGAGCTTTATCCTCATGAGGAACTGCTGGACTCGCTCAACCTGCCCTTTGACTACTACAAAAAGCAAAATGCCGCTGCCGTTAACCAGATTGACATTATATTGATCACTCGCAACGGGGTCTTGATTCCAGAGGTTAAAAACTATCAAGGCCTGGCGCTGCAGCTGACCAAGGATGGCGATTTCATCATTGCCTACCCCAACGGCTACTGTGAACAGATTAAAAATGCCGCTGAGCAGCTCAGCAACCACGAGTATGCGGTCTCACGCCTGTTATTTGAGGATGCCAACGCACGCCAAATTTTAATGAACGCGCAACCCGTCATTCATTCCATGTTCGTGGCGGCCAACCCCGATCAAGCAACCATGCCCGCCCCTGGAATGCGAAATCGACTCTACTCGCTGTCGCAGCTTGATCAATTTGCCAAGTTTAAGGCCAAGCGTCCATTAACCGGTCTCGAACAGCGCTATCTCAAAGAACTGCTGGCCAGTCGCGAAACCGGCGAACGCGAATACGAGCAGCCCTTTATCATCAATCTGGCCAAACTGGAACGTCAGCTGCTTGCGATGGCAGCTTTGAATGATCAGTATCTTAATGACAACAGTCCACTGACTCGTTATGTTGACAGTGACATGCTGACCAGTCTGCATCGCGGTAATTTCATTGATGATCATTGCCGGCTGCGCTAGGTCAAGTTTGAAACTGGGAGCGCTGACTTTGCGAACTTATTTCTAGAAAGGATAATCTTCTTGCATCAAATCAATACAGATGGTCAATGGCTGCATCTTTTTTATCAAGGTGAAGAACGTGATGACGGCTGTGCTAACGAATTGAGTCTGCAACCTGCTAATGGTGAGCACCGCTTAAACCTGCTTTTGAGCAACCATGGCTTTAATAACGAGCCGCATGACGCAACTTTTTCACTTGATCAAGCTGACGTTAAGGCCTTGCAGAAATATTTAAGCGCTTGGCTGAATGACCAACAAAAGTCTCCGTCATCACACAAAGCAGACTCATGTGACCAAGCTTAGGAGCGTAAAATGCCCTGTCACCCAATCCAGGCGGCAAGGCATTTTAGTTTTAATGGGTTTGCTAATTTTAAACCCTTCAAACCAGCCAACGCATCATTTTCCGCGGAAATCACAAATCAGCATCCATTCTACAGCCTACTGATAGATACAGTCCGTTGATCCCGTAACCCATCACAGCACGTATTCCACCAGCCTCACGAACCTTCCTGGACTTGGAAAAAACAATCTATCGGGTAATCACCCATAAACACGCTGGCTTTGTAAAGCAAATTGGGGTCTGGCGAACTACACTGACTTTTACCTACTTATACATCGTTTTTTCAGAAAAGTAGGTAATGATGGTTTTGTCATATGTTTTATGCAGGATTTTTTGCATATTATCCATGATTGACGCATTAAGCAGCACGGCTAAGATAGCTAGCTGCCGATAACCTTACAGGGCACTCTGCAGCGGCCCTTTTACTTTTTAATCGTTAATTAAAACGCGCTACCCCAAGTCCTAAGACCTGAGCTAGCGCGTTTTTCCGCTGTCAGATTTATTTATGACTAGTGATACAGATCAAACCGGCCCTTGGCAAGCAGTTCCTTAACCCCGCCAGTTTCAATCAGCGATTTGTTGGCAATCATCTTCTTGATTACCGAAGCTGGGTAGCCATAGTACTTCATCCCCATCGCAACGCCAAAAGCATGCGTGTTGCCCATTGAAGCCACGGTCCCCAGTGAATGGTAGGAGTATGGACCAGGCCGCTGACCATCAGTTACGCGCGCCGTCAGATCCTTAGCCGCGTAGATTCCCATCGTCAGCGCGATCTGAGCCGTCGTTGGGTAAGGCCGCTTGCCATCTGGCGGCATTACCGCGGCCACGTCGCCCAAAACGTACAGATCATCATAATCAGGGGCCGTCAAGTGATCAGTAACCATCACCCGACCACGCCGCTGCGGCAGATCAGAGGCTGCCATGACCGGACTGCCGCTAACCCCCGTTGTCCAGATGATCGTCCCAGCCGTTTCCTCATGCAGCTGTTCATCCTTAGTTTGATAAACGACCGCGCCCGGCTTGATTTCCTTGATCGCGGCCTGTCCCTGCAAAATCAGCTGTTCTTTTTGCATCAGCTTAACGGCATAATCCTTCATTTTATCATCAAACATTGGCAAAATCCGTGGCGAGGCATCAATCATCTTGATCTGAATTGCAGCTGGGTCAACTTCTGCCACTTTGGCCAAACGCTTTCTGGCATCGTAAAGGGCCCCTGCCAGTTCAATTCCGGTAAAGCCCGCCCCACAGACGATGATCTTAAGGTGGTCGGGATCATGATCAGCGCGGTATTGCGTCATCTGTTCATTTAAATGATCAGCAATCTGAGCCGCCTGATCAACGTTGGCCATTGGCAGGCTGTTTTCCGCGGCCCCCTTGATACCAAACGTTTCCGAGACAAATCCCAGCGCCATCACGCAGTAGTCATAGTTCAATGGCGCATGTTCGGCCAGCTCAACCTGCTTGGCATCAGGATCAACCTTGACGACGCGATCCTTGATCAGTTTGACGGCTGGGCTGAGAACTTCTCGAATCCCAAAGCTGATATGTTCTGGTGCAACGTTGCCGGCTGCTACCTCATGCAGGCTGGTTGCCTCGTAATGATAGTCGTTTTGTTCCACCAGCGTAATCTCAGCTGTCTTGGCTACTTTTTTCTGCAGTTCGACAACGGTTTTCAAGCCAGCATAGCCAGCACCTAAAATGACGATTTTTTTCATTTTCTTCAACCCCTTTTAGAGAACCATTCCAATTAGATAAGTCAGAACCTGAGTCGCGCCGCCAACCATCAAGATACGGACAGCGCAGATAAAGGTCTCGTTTTTAACTTGTCTTTTGATAAGCATCTTGTTCTGTTTGAAAACGAAAGGTACAATAAGCAAAGACAGAATTACCGTAAATGGTGAGATATGAAAGAATGGTGATATAGTGATAAATAAGAATGCCAGGACGTTTTTGACGCTAAAGGCAATCAGACAAGCACGCTTGCCCAACAGTCGGACAATCGTATGTCGATGATTGCGCAGATCCTCGGCCGCGTCGCAAAGGTTGTTGGCCAGCAGCAGATTTGAAATCCAAAGCTCCAACGGCATTGCCAGCACCAGGATCCGCCCCAGACTTGGCCAATCCCAGGAAAATTGCTCCTGCACGTTTAGATAGATGGTGATCAAGACAATCATAAAGCCCATCGTAAAACCAGCGAAGAACTCGCCCACCGGCAATCCGGACAGTGGATAGGGACCAAATGAATAAAAGATCCCAACCAAAAAGCAGAAGATGCCCATTCCTAAAAGCGGCCAGCCAACCTGAGCCATCAGCCAGATTCCCAATAGCGACGCGATCAAGACCATTCCGGCAATCAAGCATCGCATGGCTGACAATGACAGCTGCTCGCGGCCGATGATGTTGGTCTTTTGCTGGTAGACCTCAGTATCGACGGCATGGCGGTAATCGTTATAGTTGTCCATAACGTCGACGGCCATATTGAACAGCAGCATCGCGATCAGAAATACCAGCATCACTCGCCAGTCAAACGAATGGTAATACCAGATGCTGTAGCCGACACCCAATAAAAAGGGCAGCAGACTGGCAGCCTTGGCTTTCACCTCTATCAATTCCAAAAAAACTTTCAGCGACATTTTCTAAGCAATCCTTTCATCTCTTGCAGCAAAAAATATTTAGTTAAGGAACTCTTTATTATGATCAATTCATTTCAAACTCAGACCAAACGCTTAATCGGCAGTGAATTAAAACAGGTTCGCCAACTCATCGATACGCGCCTGCAGTGCCGCAATCCCGAACTGGCGCAGGCCTTGCAGCAGATGGCCAGTCACGGCGGCAAGTTTCTGCGTCCAACGCTGCTGCTCTTGGTAGCCAAAGCGGCCATGCCCAAGGATTGGACTCCCGCCACGCGCAGCCGTTTGATCCAGCTAGGCGCATCAATCGAGATTCTGCACATGGCAACGCTGATTCATGACGATATTATCGACGACTCGCCCAAGCGTCGCGGACAGGTCAGCGTCCAGGCTCAATTCGGCAAAGATACCGCGGTTTATGCCGGCGATCTGCTGTTTACCAAGTTCTTTGAGCTGTTGATTGCCAACCTGGCCAACGACGAGTATCTGCAGATCAACGCGCAGGCCATGAAAAAAATCTTGGATGGCGAATTAGGACAGATGGCGCTGCGCTATCATCAACAGCAGCAGATCATTCAGTACCTGCGCAACGTCAACGGCAAGACGGCAGCACTATTTCAGCTGGCCGCCAGCGAAGGCGCTCATTTTGCCGGGGCGGATCGCCAGACCACTGCTTATGCCGCGCGCTTCGGTCAAAACCTGGGCATTGCCTTTCAAATGATTGACGATCTGCTTGACTATACCGATCAAGGCAAGCTCAACAAGCCCGTGATGCAGGACCTGGCGACCGGCGTCTATTCGCTGCCGCTTTTAATGGCCCTGCAGCAACCGGCAACGGCTAAAGAACTCCAGCCGCTGCTTGAACAACCGCTGACTCATGCCAGCGAACAGCAGATCAAGACCATCGTAATCAACAGCGGCGCGCTGGATGAGGCCCGTCAATTAGCCCAGCGTTTTACGCAAAAGGCCGATCAGTGGCTGGCAAAGCTGCCGGATTCACCTGCCCAGCGTCTGTTAGTTCAGCTGACGCAACAGCTCATGCAAAGAACCGTTTAGCCGGCCGCGATAATCAGCTGTATGCTTTGAAGTACTAAGCTGGCTTGACATTGACTCAGCTTACGGCAGCAAGCACTCAAAAATTTTCCGAGCGCTTTTTCAATTTCAAAATCCGTTCAACCGCATCGGCAGCTTGCCGGTGCTTTTTTATTGACCGCATTTATTTGCCAGCCTGACTGGTCCCGCCTTGGTCGGCAGTCAGCAGGCCACGGTAGTACGCGCTTTGCTGCCACAATTCTGCCGGCGTGCCCTGCAGTTTAAGCTGACCATCGCCAATCAAGATCACACGGTCCATTTGCTCGACTCCCTGCAGGTGATGCGTTACCCAGATCAGCGTGCGATCCTGCAGCTGCGTTTGAAACGTTTCGATTACCTGCCGCTCCGTAATGGGATCCAGACCAACCGTTGGCTCATCCAGCAAAACGATCGGCGCGTTGTGCAGCAGAATCCGGGCCAGCGCGAGTCGATGCCGCTCACCGCCAGAAAAACGCAGCCCGGCTTCAGCAACCGGCGTCGCCATTTTCTGCGGCAGCTGGTCAATCATTTCCCAGAGACCAACCCGCACCAGCGCGTCTCTTAGCTGCTCATCACTGGCTTCTTCATTGCCCAGCCGCAGATTATTGGCAATCGTAGTGTTGAACAGATAGGGACGCTGGTTGATCACGCCAAAGATCTCAGCGGCCGCGTCTCCCAATTCAAAACTCAAGCAATCGCCCACGGTTACTGTTCCCCCGGTTGGCAATAGATCGCCCCGCAGCAGCGAGAGTAAAGTCGTTTTCCCGCTCCCGCTGCGTCCGAGAACGGCAATCTTTTCCCCGGGCTTGATCGTTAAATCGATTCCCTTCAGCACTTCGGCATCATCGACCTGGTAACGGAAATGCAGATCACGCAGCTCAATTTGATACGGCGCGTGGGGATGTGAATCAGCAGCTGATTTTTGATTGGCAGCCGGTAGCTCATTCAAACGGCGTAGCGACTCGCCATACAGATTGGTTTCCTGAGCCGCAGCCGGCAGCGGCGACAGCGCGTCAGCCAGTGGAAACAGCGCTAAGACCAGCGCGGCAATCCAATCCGCGGCACCGCCATGATACTGTCCCCAACGCGCGGCCCCCCAAAGAACCAGACTGACAGCCATCAGCAAAAACAGCATCTCCATTAAGAAATCCCGTCGCCGTGCAAATCGGTGCTCGGCCAGCCGATTGTTCATTGCCAGCTTTTCCGTTGCCGCGTGGCGTTTCAGATAGTCTGCGCGTCGTCCCGCCAAGCGCCAGTCAGCCAGTCCCAAGACGTCATCCGTCAATTCGGCATACATCCGATCACGCAGCTGCTTGTCTTTCATCTGGCGCGCGCCATTGACTACCGTTGACCACCATGGAATCGCGATGATCATCAGCCCAAAAATCAGCAGCACGGCCAGCCCCAGCAATGGTGAAAGCCAGCCCAGCGCAATAATCAAGATCACGTAAAGCCCCCAGGCAACCAGCATGGGAAAGATCGTGCGCAGATAAAGATTTTGAATATGACCGATATCATCGGCCAATAAGCCTAGCAGATCCCCCAGCTGATAGCGACGGCGCCAAAAGATCGCGTCGGTTTCCAAGGCGTCATACAGTCGCTGCCGCAGTCTGGAAGTCATCTTAAGCACCCAGTTGTGGCTGACCAACCGCTCGGCATAATGCAGCGTAGGCCGGCCAATCCCAAACGCACGCGTCAAGACGATCGGCACGTAGACCAGCAGAATGTTGACCGGCTGCTCAGCGGCGCGACTGATCAGGTAGCCGGCACTAAACATCAGCCCGGCCGCGCAGATAAACGTCAAAATTCCCAATGAGATCGCCAGGATCAGACTTTTGCGATAGCGCCGCAGAAACGGGCGGACCCACGAATCATGCTTTAAAATCTGAAAAAGCTTGATTTGTCTAAACATGCCGCTCACCTCGCATTCCATTGATCAATGAAACGAAATAGCCATTTTTTGTCAAAAGTTCGTCATAGGTTCCCTGCTCAACCAGCTCGCCATGATCCATTACCAAGATCCAATCCATCTCCTTCATCCAATGCAGCCGATGCGTAGCAAAAAAGACCAACCGCTGATCCATTAACGGCAGCATGCGTTCTTTCAGCTCCAGTTCGGTTTCAATGTCCAGATGAGCGGTTGGCTCGTCAAACATCATGACCCGCCGCTTGTCGTCCAGTAATGCTCTGGCCAACGCGATCCGCTGCGATTGACCGCCAGAAAGCTCGCGGTGTCCGGCCCCAATCATCGTTGCCAGGCCATCGGGAAGCTTGGCCAGCCAGTCCGCCATGCCAACTGTTGCCAGCGCGGCCCTGATCTGTTCATCAGAAACACCTGGCGTGTAGAAGGCAACGTTTTGACGCACCGTTGCCGTAAAGATCGTTGGCGACTGTGGCAGATAAAGCAGCTGATTTTGCCAGTCCGGCAGGTTAAGCGTTGTTACCGTTTGATCCTGAATCTTGATCGTGCCTTGTTTAGGAGTCAAAAAACCACTCAAAAGATTGATCAAAGTCGTCTTACCCGCTCCACTCATCCCGATGATGCCGACTTTCTGCCAGCCTTTGATCTGCAGTGAAAACGGCTTAATGCTGGTGCCTTTTGGATATTGAAACGCCATTGAGTCAAGCGACAGCCCATCAGTTGATTTCCAGGAATGCAGTGGTGCTTCGATCCGTGGCTGCGTGGGCTGGTTAAGGATCGTCAGCATTTTATGAAACGAGTTGCGGCCATTGAGCGTGGCATGGAAATCACCAGCAAACCGACGCATCGGCAGGTAGTATTCCGGTGCCAGGATCAAGACGGCCAACGCGTTTAAAAGCGCCATGCGACCATTTAGAAGATCAAACCCCAAATAAACGGCCACCACCGCGATGGAAAGCGTCGTGAAAAAGTCCAGGGCAAACGTCGAAAGCATCGCGACTTTCAGTACGGCCATCGTTCGTTTACGAAAATGCTCGCTGGCCGTAAAGATGCTTTTAGAGTAGCGCTTGCTTAAACCAAGATACTTAAGCGTGTCGATCCCCCGCAGCGAATCGATGAAATTGTTCGACAGATGCTGAAAGCTGCCATACTGCTGCTCGGCTTTGGCTTTGGCGGCCTTGCCCAGGATGATCATAAACAGGATGATCAATGGATAGGTCACCAATAAGATCACGGCCGAGCGCCAATCAAAAATCCCAACGGCAATCAAGATCAAAACGGGGACGCTCATCATGCCGATCGTCTTGTCAAACGTCAGCTTAACGTACTGGTTGACCTCGTCGATACCATCAAGCGCCATGGCAACCGTGCTCCCAGTCCCATTTTCCTGCACCAAGGCCGGCCCCTGATCATAGAGTTTGCTTAACAGCCGCGCCCGCAGATCAACGGCCGTCTGTTCCGCAAAACTATCCAGAATCCGTTTTTCCAGCCATAAGAGCAGCTGGCGCAAGGTATAGCTGGCAATAAAGCCCGCTAAAAGCAGCCAGTGCAGTCCTTTTCCCTGCCAGAGCATAAACAGCGTGCCAGCCAGACAGGCAGCCTGAGCGATAATAAAAACGGCCTGCAGAATCTTTATTCCGACAAGCCGTTTCACGATCGCGCCGGAACCCAGCAATTGAAATAAATCACGATCAATCATTAACGTACCTCAACGCGCGGCATCTCAATCCGCTTGCGGAAGATCCAGTAGGCAAAGACCGTATATACCAAAATGCATGGCACCAGAACCAGCGTCGCAATCGTCATCACGATCAGCGTGTAGTTGGAAGATGACGCACTCTTGATCATCAAATCGTATTGACTGCTGATCGAAGAAATCATCAACCGTGGGAATAAGCCGCTAAACAGCAGTGCTACCAGCGAAACCAGCGTCAGACCACTGAAGACGAATGCCCAGCCATTGCGGTTTTTAAAGGTATTGGCATGAGCCAGCACCGAAAAGGCAACGATCAAAGCCAGCCCCAGCAGCGTTGCTAACGGGTGCACCTTGATAAAGTCGGTTTGGAAGAGCAAAAGCAGCGCAAAGACCACCTCGCCCAGATACAGAACCCAGTAGAACGCCTGGCTGTAGTTTTGGGCCCGCGCCTGAATCGCCCCCGTTGTCTTGAGCGCGATATAGTTCAAGCCGTGCAGGTAGGTCAGCAAAGTCAGAGCAACGCCGCCGACGATCGAAAACCAGTTAAAGTAGTCGAAAAAGTGAGCTTGAATGTTTCCCTGCGCGTCGATCGGCATCCCTTTGATCATCGAGATAAACATCACGCCAAAAAAGAATGGCACGATCAAACTGCCCAATGCCAGCGTGTTATCCCACAGTGGCTTTTTTTCCATGGGACTCTGCGCCCGAAACTCAAACGAAACGCCCCGGATAATCAAACCAACCAAAATCACCAGTAAGATCAGGTAGTAGCCAGAAAACAGCGTGGCGTACCAGTATGGAAACGAAGCAAACATCGCCCCGCCCGCCGTGATCAGCCAAACCTCATTGCCATCCCAGACCGGACCAATCGTACGAATCAGCTGGGTGCGCTCGGCCTCGTTATGAGCCAGGGCTTTAACCGCCATGCCAACGCCATAGTCAAAGCCATCCAGGAAGAAGAAGGCCGCAAACAGCAGACCGATTAAAAAGAACCATAATATCTGCAGCATTGTCATTTAAAACGCCCCCTTAGCAAATGGATCCATAATCTTAGTCGATGCCGCAGCCTGATCGAATGGATCGTTGTGCAGTGCCCGTACGATCAAACCAATCAGGATCACCGCCAAGCCGCTGAACAGACAGAAGTAGACGATGTTGGAAATCAAGAGCGAAGCCACCGAAACGTTTGGCGAGACGCTTTGAGCAATCGTAAACAGACCATAGACCGTCCATGGTGCCCGGCCCAGTTCCGTAATCAGCCAGCCGCTGGTATTCATTAAGAACGGTGCAAACGTCAAGAGCGCCATTACCCAAAGACACCAACGATGCTGATAGAGCGTCAATTTGTTTTTGCGCGTCAAGATCAGGCCAACTAGCGAGCACAGCGCGATCAAGGCCCCAAAACCAGCCATCACCCGGAAGCTCCAGAACAGCGTATTGACTGGTACATAGTAGTTCATCTTGTGGCCGGCAATCGTCGTACCATACTGTTTCTTGAGCTCAGCGTTGACCTGCTCCATCCCTTTGACGGATCCGGTCGTCTTGCCATAAGAAAGCACGCTCAGCATTACCGGAATATCGATCTTGCCCTTGACTTCATGGGTCTTGGTATCAGCAATCCCGACCACCGTCCAAGGCGCCTGCTTGCCCGTGGTCTTGTAGACAGCTTCCGTAGCGGCAAACTTCATTGGCTGTTCCTTGATCAGGTATTTCATCTGCAGGTCCCCCATCAGCATCGTTGCCACAGAGAAGACCAGCATCAGCGTCATGCCCAGCCGCATCGTCTTGTGATAGACTTTGGTGTTTTCCTTTGACAGCTGCCGTTTCTTAAGCAGCTGGAAGGCAGCCAGACCAGTAATGATCGTCGCCCCGGTTAACAGCGCCCCCAAGACAACGTGACCATATTCAAAGAACAGCTGCGGATTCGTCAGCAAGGCACCAAAGTCAACCATTTCGGCCCGGCCGTTGCGAATCGTGTAGCCGACGGGATGCTGCATGAAAGAGTTGGCAGTCAGAATCCAAAGCGCGGAGGTCATTGTCCCGAACACGACCATCCAAATAAAGAACAAGTGCAGTTTCTTGCCAACCCGATCCCAGGTAAACATCCACAAGCCAATAAACGTTGACTCGATGAAAAATGACAGCAGCGCCTCAAAAGCAAGCGGCGCGCCAAAAATATCACCCATAAAGCGTGAGTAGTCGGACCAATTCATCCCAAACTGGAATTCCTGAATCAGCCCGGTGACCACGCCAACGGCAAAACTGAGCAGGAAGATCTTGCCCCAGAATTTTGCCATTCGTTGATACTGTTCATTTTTGGTATGAACATAAATCGATTCCATAATTGCAACGACAAAAACGGTCCCGATCGAAAACGGAACGAAAAAGAAGTGAAAAACGGTCGTCATCGCAAATTGGAAACGAGCTAGATTAACGATTGTCATTCTAACATCCCCTTTTAAACTTATTTCCTAATCACTTATCAATAGATTAGGAATGCCGCTTTTACAGCCTTAGTGTACCGCTTTGATAAAAGGCTTTCAACATGCAAATTGCTTTATTTTAATTTTGTCTCTCAACCCGAAGTTATCCGGCAATTTAAGCGATTTTTAGTATATTTAAGAAACAATGATTCTCTTAAAATCGTCCATTTTTAAGTTATCAATCAATTAACAATATTCGGGCCGTTTTCAACATTCAGTTCATTTTTATTCATATTAATACAGTTGGCGATTTATGTTCATTTTACCAAAAGTTTGTGAATTTGAAACTTCACTTCACAATATCAAGAAAGTAAATTGAGTGTTACTATTTTCTAAGCCGACCAATCGATAAGCAAAAAATATTCTTAAATCATTTATATATAGGTAATTAAAATAAAATTACCGATTGTATCCGACAAATTCAAAACATTTTTGTAGCGCTTTCGCATATTTGGTGATAATATATATTCACAAAGTTGATATTCACAAATCCTGCAGGACATCGTTGCTTTTTATACATTTAATATTCAAGAAAGGACGATAATTATGAAAGCAGCAGTTTGGCATGGCGTAAAAGACATCCGCGTGGAAGATGTTGAATTAAAGCCTTTAAAATCAGATGAAGTCGTTGTAAAAGTCGCTTGGGCCGGCATTTGCGGCAGCGATTTGCATGAATATGTCGAAGGTCCGGTTTTCATCCCAGTCGATAAGGTCGATGAACTGACTGGCGGCCAGGCACCGCTGACGATGGGGCATGAATTTTCCGGGGTTGTTGAGGCAGTCGGCGAAAACGTCACGGATGTTAAAATCGGTGATCACGTTACCGTCAATCCAACCGTTACTCGTGAACGCTGGAGCGATGATCTCAACGTTTATGACGGCTACTCCTTTATTGGATTAAGCTGTGATGGCGGTTTTACCACCTTCGTCAACGTCCCTGCGCACAACATTTATCATTTGCCAAGTGAATTTCCTTTAAAGCTGGCAGCCACGATTGAACCAACCGCCGTTGCCGTGCAGGCTATCAAGGAAGGCTCATTGAAATTCGGCGATACGACGGCAATTTTTGGCGCTGGCCCAATCGGCTGTCTGGTTACGGCGGCGGCTAAGTCAGCGGGTGCTAGAAAGATTATCGTCTGCGATCTGTCTGAGAGCCGTTTAAACAAGGCAATTGAAATGGGCGCAACCGACGTCATCAATTCTGGCCAGGTCGATGCCGTCAAGGAGATTCGCAAGCTGGTGCCAAATGGCGTTGATGTTTCATTTGAAGTTGCGGGCGTACAGCCTACGTTTATTCAGGCGATTCACGCCACCAAGCCACGGGGCACGATGGTTGTCGTTTCAATTTTTGCCCGTCCCATTGAATTCAACCCAATGCTTTTAACCAACAGCGGCGTTAAAGTCACCTCAACGATCGCCTACTCACGCCAGACGTTTAAGCAGACCGTTGACTTGGTTACGCAGCACAAGATTGAGGTCGCCCCTATCATCACCAAGGAAATCGCGCTTGATGATATCGTTGAAGAAGGCTTTGAAACGCTGATCAATGATAAAAAGCAGGCCAAGATTCTGGTTGAGCTGAGCGGTGAATAAAACAACAAAAGACCGAACCACGGGACTGCCCGCGTTCGGTCTTTTTTGCTATGTCTTCAATTAAGCTCTACTACCGTGCAATAACTAGTCTTCATGACGCTTCTTGCGCGTACCGAACAATGCCAGTAGCGATGACAGCCCGGCCAGACCTAAGCCTGCAGCCGCGGCAGTCTCATTTTGGTCATTGCCAGTCTGTGGCAGGGTTGCCGACTTATCTTCGCTTGCCGATGATGCAGCCTGCTGGTTGGCTGGCGTCGTTTGACCTGGAACTGCCGGTGACGGTTCAGTCGGATTCGTCGGCGTGCCAGGTGCTGTCGGTTCGCTTGGATTTGTCGGGTTAGCTGGCGTCGTTGGCTCACTTGGATTCGTTGGCGTCTCATTCTTGGTATATGGTACCGGCGTGTCCTTGGTTGGATCAGCTGGCGTCACGCTTGGCGTACTTGGCGTGTAGCCTGGAACGGTTGGCGTTGGCTCATTTGGTACCACCTTGCTTGGATCATTAGGGTCGTTTTGATAGATTGGCGTGTCCGCACCTGGGATTGGATTGCCGTTTGGATCAACCGGAATGATGCGGCCAAGCTTCTTGTAGATAAATTTGGCTGTTTCATCACCATTGCCAAACGTGCCCTTGGTATTCTCCTGCTTTACCAGAACGTAGCCATTGATGACCTTGGCATCCCCAGTGACGTCAAAGGCATCGCCATGCTTGTAGGAGCTGCCCTTAGATACGCTTGGCGACAGCTCATTGCCATCCTCGTCCACGAACTGTTCCGTCAAACCATACTGATTCTGCGTGTATGGTACCGGCGTGTCTTTGCCAGGATCGGTTGGCGTAATCGGACTTGGATCCACCGGCGTGTAGCCAGGCACATCTGGAATTGGCTCATTTGGCACCACCTTGGTTGGATCGGTTGGGTCCGTTGGGTAGGTTGGCGTGTCCGCGCCTGGAATTGGGTTGCCGTTTGGATCAACTGGAACGATCTTAGCGTTTGGCGTGTAGGTTACCGTTTCTTCCACGTTTGGATCAGCAACCGTCGCCGTCAGTCCGCCCGCTGTCTTTTTATCGGCATGGTAGCCATCGACAACTGGCGTATTTTCCGTACCAAAAGTCTCGGATCCTTGCCAGTCGCTGGTTGAAAGCACCTTGCCAGTAACCTTGTCAATCGTAACGGTCCGCGTAAAGGCGTCTTCTTTGGTCTGAACCTTGTCAGCTGGCGTCTGGTCACCGGCCCCAACATAGTGAATCGTTTGGGTGGCTGCCTTGATCAGATTTTCGCGCGCGGTTGCTGGCGGATAGACCGGACTGTTCGGATCATTTGGATTGATCGGCTCGCCCGGCGTTACCAAATCAGGATCGTTAGGCGTGATCGTCTGCGTCTTGTGCTTTAGGCGAACTACGAAATCATTGCCGGCCTTTGCGTAGGTCTGCGTTCCATCGGTAAAGTTATTGGAAACCAGTTCATAACCCTTGTTTTCGTAGTTCTTGATCTTGTCAGCCGTGGTGTAGTTGATCTTGGTGCCAACTTCTCCTTCTGGCAAGGCGTCTTCATCTAAAAGAACGCCCGTCGTATCGTCAATGTATTGAATCGTACCGGCAACCACCATTGGATCATTGCTGTAGACGACTTTTTCAACGATATCCTGATCGCCAGGAACCACGCCGTAGACATTGACTTTTGGCCGATCAACATGCAGGTAGCCTACTTCAGCCGGCGTCTTTGACTCAACCTCATCAAATTCTCCATGCATTGGCGACCAGGCCCGCACAGCATCCGTGGTATCGACTTGGCCATCGTTGTTGGTGTCATAGCCCAGCAGCTGGCCAGTAACCTTATCAATGACTGCCGCGCGCTTAAAGGTGACGGTCTGCTTAATCGTCGTCTCGCCATTTGGTCCACCCTTAACCGGATTCCCATCTGCATCGACATAGTTAATCGTCCGGGTAACCGTGTCAGTCAAATCGTCCTTGGCAACGCCATTTGGATATTCCGCGTTGCCCTTAGGATTGATCGGCTGACCTGGCGTGGCTGGATCTTCCGGTGTGATCGTCTTGGTGGCGTGTTTTAGGTGAACCACGAAATCATTGCCATCCTTAGCGTAGGTCTGCGTTCCATCGCTGAAGTTGTTGGAAACCAGTTCGTAGCCGAGATCCTGGTAGTTCTTGATCTTGTCGGCCGTGGTGTAGTTGATCTTGGCCCCAACTTCTCCTTCTGGCAAAGCATTTTCATCTAAAAGCGCCCCGGTCGTGTCGTCAATGTATTGAATCGTGCCAGCAACGGCTAACGAATCCTTGCTGTAGACAACCGTAACCGTTGCATCTTGATCACCAGGCAAAACAACATGACTGACAACTGTTGGCCGGTCAACGTGAGTAAAGCCGACTTCAGCTGGTGTCTTGGATACGACTTCAGCAAACTCATCACGCGTTGGCGTCCAGGCCCGCTCAGCATCCGTGGTGTCAACTTGGCCATCGTTGTTGGTATCGTAGCCTAAAAGCTTGCCGGTAACCTTGTCAATAACCGCGGTCCGCTTGAACGTCACGGTTTGAACGTAGGAGCTGGCACCGTCTGGCGAACCATTGACCGGCTTGCCCTGCGCATCGACATAGTTAATCGTCCGCTTTACTGTTTCAGTCAAATCATCCTTAGCAACGCCATTTGGATATTCCGCGTTGCCCTTAGGATTGATCGGCTGACCTGGCGTGGCTGGATCTTCCGGCGTGATCGTCTTGGTGGCGTGCTTTAGATGAACCACGAAATCATTGCCAACTTTTTCGTAGACCTGGCTGCCATCAGTAAAGTCGTTGGAAACCAGTTCGTAGCCGAGGTCCTGGTAGTTCTTGATCTTGTCGGCCGTGGTGTAGTTGATCTTAGTACCAACCTCACCCGCTGGCAGTGTTCCTTGATCCAGCGTTGCGTTCGTAGTGTCATCGACATACTTGATCGTACCAGAGACGACTTGAACGTATGGTACCTTCGTGTCTTCACCAGGACCGTTTGGCGTAATTGAATCACCCGGCTGATTATCTTTTGGTTTCCAGCCATCAATGTTTGGCACGGTTGGATTCAAGACTTTGGTTGGGTCATCTGGATCAGTCGTGTACGTCGGCGTGTCCGCACCTGGAATTGGCGTACCGTTTTCATCTACTGGAATCAGCTTGCCATTTGGCGTGTAGGTTACCGTTTCTTCCACGTTTGGATTATCAGGCGTTGCCGTCAAACCACCAGCAACCTTCTTGTCGGCATGGTAGCCGTCAACGACTGGTGTGTCAACCGTATCAAATGTCTTGGTACCTTCCCAGTCACTCGTTGAGAACACCTTACCAGTTACCTTGTCAATCGTCACCGTCCGCGTGAAGGCATCCTTCTGGGTTTGAGGCTTGTCAGCTGGCGTCTTGTCACCGGCACCAACGTAGTGAATCGTTTGGGTGGCATCCTTGACTAAGTTTTTGCGGTCAGCTTCCGTTGGGTAAACTGGGCTGTTCGGATCGTTAGGATTGATTGGCTGACCTGGCGTGGCTGGATTTGGATCGTTAGGCGTAATCGTTTGCGTCTTGTGCTTCAAGCGAACCACAAAATCATTGCCAGTCTTTTCGTAGACTTGGCTGCCATCAGTGAAGTCGTTGGATACCAGCTCGTAGCCTTGATTTTCATAGCCCTTGATCTTGTCTTTAGTAGTGTAGTTGATCAAAGAGCCAATCTCACCACTTGGCAAAGGGTCGCTGTCAAGTTCTACTCCGGTTGTGTCATCAACATACTTGATCGTTCCTGATACTTGATTATTGCTGTAAGTTACGGTAACCGTCGTGTCGTCTTGATCTGGCGTAACGACCTGTGATGAAACGTTAGCAATATCAACGTTGTCATAGCCTACTGAACTTGGATCTGCCGATTTAACGGCTACCAGCGTCTGTGTAGCCGGCTGCCATGCCCGATCAGCGCTTTCCGTGTCAGCTTTGCCATCGTTATTGGTGTCGTAACCCAGAATATTACCGGTAACCTTATCAATAACTACGGCGCGTTTAAACGTTACGGTTTGAACGTAGGAGCTGGTACCATCTGGCGCACCCTTAACTGGATTACCCTTAGCATCGACATAGTTAATCGTCCGTTTTACCGTCTCTGTTAAATCATTCTTAGTAACGCCATCTGGATAAGTAACGTCACCTTTAGGGTTGATTGGATCGCCTGGCGTGGCTGGATCTTCTGGCGTAATCGTCTTAGTGGCGTGCTTTAAATGAACGATGAAATCATTGCCTTCCTTGGCGTAGGTCTGCGTCCCATCGCTAAAGTCGTTAGAAACCAGTTCGTAGCCCAGATCTTGGTAATTCTTGATCTTATCTTTAGTAGTGTACTTGATCTTAGTACCAACCTCACCTTCTGGCAAAGTCTTTTCATCTAAAAGAGTACCAGTCGTATCGTCAACGTATTGAATCGTACCGGCAACTACCATTGGATCATTGCTGTAGACGACTTGTTCAACAATATCGCTGTCGCCTGGTTCGACGCCATAAACATTGACTTTTTCCCGATCAACATGGTCAAAACCGACTTCAGCTGGCTTCTTTGACTCAACTTCATCAAATTCTCCATGCAGAGGCGTCCAGGCCCGATCACCACTCTCAGTATCAACCTTGCCATCATTGTCAGTATCATAGCCCAGAATCTTGCCAGTAACCTTATCAACGATCGCGGTCCGTTCAAACGTTACGGTCTGGGTGATCGTCTCCTCACCGTTGGGCCCACCTTTAACCGGGTTGCCTTTAGCATCGACATAGTTAATCGTTCGGGTAACCGTGTCAGTCAAGTCATCCTTGGCAACGCCATCTGGATAATTAACATCGCCCTTAGGATTGATTGGTTTACCTGGCGTGCCCGGATTAGTTGGCGTAACTGGCGTCGTTTGGTGACCATAGTATACCTTTTCCGTCACGTTAGTCGTGTTGCCATCAACCGTCACTGCAGCTACAGAAGCGCGATCAGGAGCCGTGTAGCCGTAGTCGGAAAGGTCAGCAGAGTCTTGCTGCGTCCAGGTCTGAGCATCAGCTTTCCAACTGTCATCGATCGTGTAGCTGGAACCATTAGCTGAAACGGTACCGTAGCCGATAAAGTTGCCTTGGTCGTCGTAGATCTTGTTGCGTTTCAAGGTTGCCGTCTGTGTAACCGTGCTTTCCAGATTGGTTGGAATTTGTTCACCAGTTACACTGTCGTAGTATTCGATCGTCCGCGTAACGTCCTTGGTTTCAGCGTCCGTGCCCGTGTGATAAGTTACCTGTTCATAAACAAAGTAGACGTCATTAACGGTGTTGGAATTGATTGTTCCTGTAGCATCAGATGGCGTTGTATTATATGTAAAGCCATTAATCGTAGTTGTACCAGCTTTTCCTAATGATTTGTCGGTTTTGACATAACGATAGGTCTTGCCATTAACAGTGATAGTCGTTGGACGATATTCTGATCCAGATACGTTATATGTAGTATTTTTCCCGGAATTCTCATAGGCTGCAGCTGGGGCTTGAATTGCCGTACCATCGCTGGTTACGTAGTTGATACGGACCTGGCCTTGCGGAGCATAGTAGTAGTTAGCAGGTTCTTGACCAGGAACTAACCGATTATATAAACCGAATGCAGTGAGATAACCACCGTACCCTTCCAGTTGATCTTCAGTAAAGCCAGCATCAGTCAGATATTTAACCCCAATTGGTTTACTTCCATCTTGTGGCAGAGTGTAAAGCAAGAATGCACCATTCGGATGTGCGCTACCCGCATCATAGTTACCCTCAGTAGAATATCCACCGCCTGGAGCTACTGGTTCAGTAGATAAAATAGTTTTCCAAACGTTTTCATCGGCAATGTCATCGATACTTGCACCTAATTTAGCCACCTTGAGAACAATTTTTGCTGTCCCATCAGTATTCGTAACAACATTAACTCTTGCAATTTGTAGCGTATTAGATAATTGCTTTTGGATTGAAACAATTATGTCACCAACATTGTATGAACTAGACAAAGTACCAGTTGTCTTAGATGGTGAACTAATCAAGTCGTAGCCTTTAAAAGTTCTTTGATCTGAAACGGTGTAAGTATAACCTTGACGACCAGTTTCTTCATATTCTGCCAAAATTGTTTCATTTCCAGCAGCATCCTTTGCAATGTATTCCGTCTTAATAGTACTTGCACTAGGGTAATTGAGGTGCACTACTGAAGCTGGTGCACTGCCAACGCTGCCATCCGCACTATAAACAACCTTCGCAGACTGGGTACCACGATTGGTATTGATATCAATTGTCTTAGTAGTAACCCCATTTACCGTAGTCACATTATACGTCAACAAATAATGATACGTTATCCCATCACTACCCACATTTGAAAGCTTATCTACTTCCACAGTACCTAATTCAGGGGTCAGTGAGCTTTCCCAAATTACTTGATCGGTATTCCCATCAACTACTTGAGCAAAAACCGTTTCATCATATTTACCATTAGTAGCAGTTGAGCTGGTTGAAAAACGCAAATAATACTTTGTACTATGCGTATCATTGTAAGTATCATTATTCTGGGAACCAGTATTGTCAGCGACAAAGTCTCCACCTAAGCTGACAATCCCAAACGTGTAGCGACCTTTTGTCGGGTCAGCCTTATAGCCACTAGGAATCTGTGATGAGTTATCAAGTACCAGGCTTGCTCCGTTGGCATTGCTCATCCCTGGCGCGACATCATTATCAGTCAGTCCTTTAGTCTTACCTTCATCAGTGATCTTGCCTTCTGCAGAGACTGCATCGTCACTGGTTGCTTGACTATTAGCAGTCGTAGCAGCTGAGGCTTCAGCAATTGTAATAGAAGCATTCGTTTCAGCTGTTGGAGTCGCGGTTACAGTTGCTTTTACCGCCGTTTTACTCTGAGCTGCTGTCGACGTGGCTGGAGTCGATGTTTTGGTAGTATCCGTGGTTGTGTCACTTGCAGCCGTTGCTGAATTTGTAGCTGCTTGGCTGGTAGCCGTCATGGAACTCGAAGTAGCCTGACTGGCAGTCGCAGCACTTTCACTGGCAGCTGCCTGAGAACCGGTACTGCTTAACGCTACTTGACTGGCATTTAAATCCGTCGTCGCGCTGGCGGTCTTTGCCTCAGTACCAGTACTTGTAGTATCGGTAGTGGTATCGGCCGACGCTTGACTATTCCCCATAAACAGCAAGGTCCCCAATAATACTGAAACCGTACCAATGCTTAATTTGCGCAAACCAAAGCGTTGAGCTTGATTGGCGATTTTTTTCTTTTTTAAATATGTATTGTTTTTGGAAAGCATTAAGATCCCTCCCACAAATTAAAAATCTCAAAATCCAATTAATTTCTAAAGCATGCCCTTCAGCTATTTTTAGACTGATAGGTACACTTCTATTTTACCTAATTGATATATAACATCAAGAAGTTTAGTAAAGTGATATTTTGTCTTCATTTTAAATTATTTAGCGTTTTTAAAAATCAATTGATATACCAATAGCAAAAGATAAAAACTTTATAATAGCAATTAAGGCAGCGCTATCATAATCAAACTTGTCATTAAAGGTAATTCCTTTTTCCAATTATCTATTTCTTCAAATTACCGCTTATCAAATGCTCATTAAAAATCATTTCTCAATTTATGTTTAACGATAAAAAAGGCCGGTCACTTAACAATAAAGTGATCGGCCTTTATTTTAGTTTCTCATGCGCAGGCTTCTACTTTTGAAACCTTTAGATTAGTCTTCGCGACGCTTTTTGCGCGTACCGAACAGTGCCAGCATCGATGCAATACCGGCAAAGCCTAAGCCCATTGCAGCCGTGGCTTCGTTCTTGTCGTTACCAGTTTGTGGCAGCGTTGCAGCCTTAGCAGCTTCCGTCTTAGCTGACGTTGGCGTTGTTTGACCCTGACCAGCTGGTGATGCAGGAGTCTGTGGCTGTGCTGGTTCAGAAGGCGTCGTTGGTGTTGAAGGAGTTGTAGGCGTAGTCGGCGTTGATGGAGTATCAGGCGTCGTTGGCATTTCCTTCTTAGTGTATGGTACCGGCGTATCTACAGTTGGATCTGCCGGCGTGATTGGGCTTGGATCAACTGGCGTGTAGCCTGGTACTTCTGGAATTGGTTCGTTTGGAACAACCTTCGTTGGGTCGTTTGGATCGTTTTGGTAGATTGGCGTGTCGGCACCTGGAATTGGCGTACCGCTTTCATCTACTGGAATGATCTTACCGATCTTCTTGTAGATGAATGTTGCGATTTCATCACCATTGTCAAACGTACCCTTGGTGTTGTCCTGTTTTACCAGAACGTAGCCGTTGATGACCTTGGCATCGCCAGTCACGTCAAAGCCGTCGCCGCTCTTGTATGAGCTGCCCTTGTCAACGCTTGGTGACAGTTCGTTGCCATCTTCGTCCACGAACTTCTCCGTCAAACCGTATTGGTTCTGCTTGTATGGTACTGGCGTGTCCTTACCAGGATCAGTTGGCGTAACCGGACTTGGGTCAACTGGCGTGTAGCCTGGCACGTCTGGAATTGGTTCGTTTGGCACGACCTTCGTTGGATCGTTAGGGTCCGTTGGGTAGGTTGGCGTATCAGCACCTGGGATTGGCGTACCATTTGGATCAACTGGTACCAGCTTGCCGTTTGGTGCATAGGTTACCGTTTCTTCAACGTCTGGATTATCAGGCGTTGCCGTCAGACCACCAGCAGTCTTCTTGTCGGCATGGTAGCCGTCAACGACTGGCGTGTCTTCCGTACCAAAAGTCTTAGTACCAATCCAACCAGTAGTTGAAACTACTTCACCAGTAACCTTGTCAATCGTGTCAGTCTTACTGAAAGCGTCCTTTTGAGTTTGAACCTTGTCAGCAGGAGTGTCGGCGCCAGCCCCCGTGTAGTGGATGGTTTGCGTAGCATCCTTGTAGCTTACTGATTCTTCAGTTGCATGCTTCAAGTGAACTACGAAGTCATTGCCAACCTTTTCGTAGACTTGACTGCCATCAGTAAAGTCGTTGGATACCAATTCGTAACCTTGATCTTCGTAGCTCTTGATCTTGTCGGCCGTGGTGTAGTTGATCTTTGAACCAACCTTGCCGCTTGGCAGATCAGATGAGCTTAACGTCTTACCAGTCGTGTCATCAACGTACTTGATCGTACCAGTAACTACTTGAACATATGGTACCGGCGTGTCCTTACCAGGATCAGTTGGCGTCACCGGCCTTGGGTCAACCGGCGTGTAGCCTGGCACGTCTGGAATTGGTTCGTTTGGCACGACCTTCGTTGGATCGTTAGGGTCCGTTGGGTAGGTTGGCGTGTCCGCACCTGGAATTGGCGTACCATTTGGATCAACTGGTACCAGCTTGCCGTTTGGTGCGTAAGTTACGGTTTCTTCAACGTCTGGGTTGTCAGGCGTTGCCGTCAGTCCACCGGCAGTCTTCTTGTCGGCATGGTACCCGTCAACGAATGGCGTGTCAACCGTGTTAAACGTCTTGGTACCTTCCCAATCACTCGTTGAGAGCACCTTACCAGTTACCTTGTCAATCGTAACAGTCCGCGTGAAGGCGTCCTTTTGCGTCACAGTGTTATCAGCTGGCGTCTTGTCGCCGGCACCAACGTAGTGAATCGTTTGGCTGGCATCCTTAACCAGGTTGTTGCGGTCAGCATCGGTTGGGTAACCCGGGCTGTTCGGATCGTTAGGGTTGATTGGTTCGCCAGGAGTCTTAGGATCAGTTGGCGTAACAGGCATCGTCTGGTGACCATAGTAAACCTTTTCCGTCACGTTAGTGGTATTGCCGTCAACCGTAACTGCGGCCACTGAAGCGCGGTCAGGAGCCGTGTAGCCGTAGTCGGAAAGGTCGGCAGAATCCTGCTGCGTCCAGGTCTGAGCATCAACTTTCCAACTGTCATCAATCGTGTAGCTGGAACCGTCAGCTGAAACAGTACCATAACCGATAAAGTTATTCTGATCATCATAGATCTTGTTACGCGTCAGGGTTGCCGTTTGCGTAACCGTGCTTTCCAGATTAGATGGAATTGGTTCACCCGTTACACTGTCGTAGTATTCGATCGTCCGCGTAACGTCCTTGGTTTCGGCTTCCGTGTGGTAAGTTACCTGTTCGTAAACATAGTAAACATCATTAACGTTGTTGGAGCTGATCGTCCCCGTAGCATCAGATGGCGTCGTGTTGTACGTAAAGCCGTTAACGGTCGTCGTACCAGCGGTTCCCATTGACTTGTCGCTCTTAACGTAACGGTAAGTTTTACCATTGACGGTAATCGTTTCTGGGCGGTAGGTTGAGCCTGTAACATCATATGAGGTGTTGTTGCCAGAGTTTTCGTAAGCCGTTGTTGGCGTTTGGATTACCGTACCATCGCTAGTTACGTAGTTGATGCGAACCTGACCTTGCGGAGCATAGTAATACTTTACCGGTTCTTGACCAACTGCCAGACGATTGTTCAAACCATAGATAGTAAGGTATTTTTCATATCCGGTCAGCTGATCTTCAGTAAAGCCAGCATCCGTCAAATATTTAACCCCAATTGGCAGCTTTCCATCTTGCGGCAAAGTGTAGAGCAAGAAAGCACCATTCTTATGAGTACCAGCATCATAATTACCATTGTCAGCAAACTCGCCGGGTGCCACCGGATCAGTAGTTAAAATCGTCTTCCAGATATTTTCATTATCAATGTCGTCAATGCTTGCCCCCACAGCAGCTACCTTAAGGACAACCCGAGCAGTCCCATTAGTTTCGGTAATCACATTGATTCGTGCAATCTGTAATTGATCTGACAATTGCTTCTGCGTCGAGACAATAATATCGCCTATTTTATATGAGGCTGAAAGCGTTCCGGTGGTGTCAGAAGGTGAGCTGACAAGATCAAAGCCCTTAAAGATCCGAGCACCAGAAGCAGTATAGGTATAACCTTGCCGCCCAGTCTGTTCATAGTCAGCCAGAATGGTTTCGTTGCCAGCCGCATCCTTAGCAATATATTCCGTCCGAATCGTGCTTTCGTCTGGGTACACTACGTGGACAACGGTTCCGGCCGAAGTATTGGTACTGTTGCCAGCATCATAGATAACTTTAGAAAGCTGGGTACCTACATCAGAATTAACATTAATTTGCTTAGTAGTAACACCATTATTTGTAGTAGCGGTATAAGTCAATTGGTAATAGTGAGTAGAACCATCACTAATCACGTTTTTTAATTTATCAACTTGAACGGCAGCTCCATTTACCGTCAGTGTTCCTTGCCAAATTACTTGACCGGTATCACCATCAACCAATTGGGCATAAACCGTATCATCATATTGCCCATTCGTAGCGGCCTTGCCAGTTGAGAAACGGAAGTAGTAGTTGGTATTATTTTCACCATTATAAGTAGTAGTGCCATCCGTTGCCGCAGTCGGTCCTAAGCTGACAATCCCAAACGTGTAGCGACCATCAGTTGGATCAGCCTTGTAGCCACTTGGGATCTTGCTTTCATCTGCAACGACACTTGCCCCATTTGGATCACTCATCCCAGGGGTTACATCACTGTTGCTGATTTTGTCAGTCGCTACAATTTCACCCTTGCTTGATAGTGCGTCGTCACTAGCAGCAGTAGTTGCCGCTGAAGCACTGGAAGCAGTAGATGCAGCCTGTGAGCTGTCTGCAGTTGACGTTGCGGCTGCGGATTGGCTGTCTGCTGAAGCTGAGGCAGCTGTTGCCGTTTGCGCGCTGGCTGCTGCTGAACTAGCCGCCGCACTGCTGTTGGCATCGCTGGCAGCTGAAGAACCCGTGCTGCTCAGCGTAACCGCACTGGCACTGGTATCATTGGCAGCGCTGTTTACGCTAGCCGTGTCAGCACTAGTATCCGTATCAGTCGTCGTGTCGGCAGATACTTGGCCATTGCCGAAGAACATCAATGTCCCCAAAAGCACGGATACCGTTCCGATGCTTAATTTACGCAGTGAGAACCGTTGAGCGCGATTGGCACTCTTTTGTTCCTGCATATATTTATTATTCTTGGAATACATATATGTAGACCTCCTAAATCTAAAATCTCAATATCGAATAAAGCTAATATCAAGGTTTTCTTGGCAGCTGCTAATCTGGTGAATTTTTGTTAATCACTTTATAATCTATTTTCAAATCGGCAAACTTTTTTCGTCGCCTAAATTCACTTTTAAATCGATAAGCAGATTCCTTTTCAACACGAATGATTGTATATGGGAACTTACAAAAAAGAAAGACCAATCCGCCTTCTTATAAGCTCTTTCACCTTGTTATACAATGAATGGTAATTGATGGTTTTATGAGTTGATTTAAGAAACTATCAGTTTACATAAAGTAACCAAACAGGGAAATAAATAGCTGACTAGCGCCGATTCCGTTTATATATTGATAACATCCAACTGCTTGCTACAGTGGCTGTTGAATCAGAAAAGCCGTTCCGTGAATGCCCACGGTAACGGCTTTTATCATTTATAGAAATAATCCCAGCAGCATCAGGCCCAGCGTAATCAAGAGAATCACACCCATGATCAGCTGGCCAAACCACGATTCTCGCGGATTCTTTTGGTAGGTGCGAGCCTTTTCGCGTTCAACCTGAGCCAAACGCGCGTTGGCATGCCGCTCGACCAGATCATCATGCTGATTGGGATTGGTTAATGAATCAATCTTGCGCGTTGCCATTTTAAGACCTCAATTCATTAAAACGCTTTTGATATGTCTCAACTTTGGCATCCCCGGCAAACTCACGCTGCGAATCGATCAGCTGTTCCATGACGGCCGGTTTGACCATTGCCAATAAGATCTTTTCAATCATCGCGTCAAGCTGCGTCTCATCATAGCGATTATCAGGCGCGACCAGTTCTGGCAGATGCAGCGTGTCATTAAAGCCTAGAATCAGCTGATTGTTCTCAAAGGCTGCCCGCACTGCATCCATAATCTGATCACCGCGATTGATATCCAGATAAATATCACAATCAGCCATCAGCTGTTTAGCCTTTGCAAAACTGACTGCTGGATACAGGTGCACGTTGGCTTGCTCACCGATCTGCAGCAGTTTTTCCGACATCTCGGTCAACGCCGCGACATGAAAATCAAAATTCTTAAGCCGGGCCGCCAGTACAGAAAGCATCTCGATCTGATCAGAGTTGGTCATGATTAAAATGGCTGGCCGCATCTGATTGCCGCGCGGATGCGGATAGATCGTGCCCAGCTGCTGCACCTTAACGTCCATTGACTGCGAATCGGCATCCACCGGCTTGGCAAATTTTTCTTGATACTGCACCCAGGCCTGATGATTCTGCATCCAGATCTGCTTGGTGCGCGTTTGATTTTCAAAGATAAAGCGCATGTTGCCAGGCAGCTCGTCACCCAGCCCTTCCTGCCAGACCAGAACGTCGCTGGCATTTTCACTTGGCAGCTTCAAGGTCGTAAAGAAAGCCAGGTTCAGCGTGTTGTAGATAACGTGATCAAGCTGATAGTCGCTGCTTTGCAAAAAATCGGCGGTCAGTTCCAGCCAGTTTGCGAAATGACGCTGCCGCCCGCCGGTATACAAAAAGATGTCGTCAGTCGTTAAATGATGGTCGATCACCACGTTTTGCGCCGCGTCATAATACTGCTTGAGTTTTGCCTGACCCTTGGCATAAAACGTCTTGGCAAAACGCTGCCCATGCTGATCATATTGATCGATCCACTGCAGCTCGCCAGCCGCGTTCAGCCATTCAACCTGCTTGACGAAACGCGTATTGTCATTTTTAAAGAAGCGGATCTCAGCCCGCTTGGTATTCAGATCATAAACCTGGGCCCCACTGGCATCCCCTTTGATCTGCCAGAATCGAGGCACCTGAACTTGATCAAAATAAAGCGGCTCGCCAGTCTGCTTACGATACTGCTTGATTGGCGAATCGATCCCTGCCGGCAAAAAGCCATCATCATTGATCACCACTGTTGGCACCTTGATTCCAGCAATCTTTTGCGAACGGACCAGGTCAATGCTGCCGCGCTGCCAGTCGTCAAATAGATTAAGCATCTGTTTCCTCCTTTACCAGCTGTCGCCATTTTGCAAGAATCTGATCATCCAAATAGTGCTCGGCAATCTCATAAGAATGCTGACTGAACTTCGCGCCTCGGTTTTCGTCGGCAAAGAGCTGCTCGATTGCTCCCGTCAAAGCCGCGACTTTTTCAGCTTCATCCTGCTGTTCGTCATACGGCAGCAAAAAGCCGTTTTGACTCGGATCAATAAACGTCTGATTGCCATACGGGACGTCAAAGCCGATCATTGGCAGGCCTCCGCCGACCGCCTCTAACAGACTCAACCCAAAGCCTTCACTGGTTGAGGCCGCGATGTAGCCGGCGTAGTTTTGGTAGACGTCATCCAGCCGGTGCTGTCCCATCAGATGAATATAGCCGTTTGCCTGGGCCGTGTCGATCTGGCGCTGGAGCCGATCATGCTGCTCGCCATAGCCATAGATATCCAAGACCAGATCGCCAACCGTCTGCCGGGCCGCGATTACCGCGCTGATCAGCCAGTCAATATGCTTTTCGCCCGCCAGCCGGGAAGCCGTGATCAGCGTGTGCCGGCGCCGCTGCTGATACTGCCGCTGCTTGAGAGTGGTCAGACTGCCAACGGGAATCACGACCACCTTAGCCTCATCATGCTGATACTTTTTCAGCTGTTTGGTCAGCATCGCTTGCTGAGCCGCGGTTGCCACGATGAAAAAGTCGGTGTCCGCCGCATGCACGAACTGATACTCATAAAAGTTGTTCCAGAGGACGCGCTGATTATCCGTATGGTGCGCGTCATAATGTTCGGCATGCACTACCACGCCCAGTTTGGCTGGTCCATGCAATTGATACCAGAGCTGGCCGCTGCTTAGATCCGGACTGTCCTCACGATCCAAAATCACCAGATCATCAGCCTGCAGGTCCAAGCGGCGGATCATCTCAGCGTACAGTTCGGTTTTGGAGTAGTAGATCTGCTCAGGAAACTCAAAGACCTCATTTTCGCCATTAAGGTACTGATGATAGGCAACGCGGCCATCTTGATTCAAAAAGTCGCGCAGATAGACCTGACCTTTGCCATCCAGATATTCCACGGCATAGCAGCTGGCACTGAAGAACTCCCGCCGCATTAAGCGTGGTCCCGCGAAATACTCGGCATAGTCAATCAGCTGCCGTTTTTGGTCTACCACATGAACTCTGATCCGCCATTCTTCAGCCATTTCAAAGTCAACCAGCTGCTTATTGCCGACAAAGGTCTGCGTCTTCATTGGCACGTCCTGCAGCTCATGGGCCTGGCGAAACTCAGCCAACGAATAGGTTGATGGCGTGATTGGCATATCAGTAAAAAAGTTGTACAGCCAGATGACCTGATCATCACGCAGCCCCAGATTGCTCGTCAGCGCCTGAATGTTATCGGCCAGAATCATATCCGAAAAGATAAACCGAGCCTCAATGCCTGCCTGTTCAAAAACCTTGGCGCGATAAGCCTGGGCATACTCAACCCCACTGCTGGCCCAGCCAATGCCAAGATTAACGTTATAAACCGTCATTTCCTCACCTCTGTTTAGATAAATTCCAAAACCAGTTCCTGCTTGCGATTAACCTTGATCAAGCTGAGCAGCAGATGGCGCACGGCAACCAGCCGCACCTGATCAAACATTTTTTCAAACGCCTCATAGGCCTGCTTGTGGTAGACGTACACCGCGTCTCGCTGCATCAATGACCACGGCTCGGTATAAGACTTCAGCCGCTCCAAAAAGGCTACCTGATCAATCCAGCAGTCATCCAGACTCTTAAGCATCGCGGCCCGATAGAACTGATCGCACTGCGCGGGAGTCAAAAGCTGTTTTTCTTTTTGATCCAATACTTTGCGACTCAGCTGCATCAGATACTCTTTGATCGCTGCCTGACTGCTAAAGTCGATTGCAGGCAGCTCCGTAATCAGATCATAGGTAATCCAATGATTGATCGTATCCTTCAACAGATCCGCATTCCAAGCCGTCCGCTCAGCCAGCAGCTGATCAAACCCGCGTGTCAGCCAATGTTCCGCGGCCTGGCGATAGTCATCGAGCTCCATCACCTGCTCGCGCTCAAAATAAAAGACCTCTCGCTGCATGCGCATGCTGTGCTCATAGCGATAAGTACGCGCCCGCTGATTCTGTTCCTTATCCAGCAGCCGCTCATTTAAAAAGTGCATCGAAACCCAGAGCGAAGGACTGCGCAACTGCCGGGGCTCGTCAATTGGGTGCGTGGCGCGGCGGCGTTTTTTTTGGCGATAGTAGTTCTGCAGCCTGACACTGCTGTTTTTGCCGACCAGATCGTCTTCCAATGACCAGAAAAAGATGCTGGAACCCGGATCACCTTGACGCCCAGCCCGGCCCCGCAGCTGTTCGGCAACCCGCGGCAGCAGCAGCTCAGTACCAATCACGGCAAGGCCGCCAAGCTCTTTGACGCCCTTGCCAAGCTTGATGTCGGTACCCCGGCCAGCCAGATTGGTCGCGACCGTCACGGCTCCTTTTTGACCGGCTGCCTTAATGATCATGGCTTCTCTTGCCTCATTGCGGGCCGTCAAAACATTGTGGGCAATTCCCCGATTCAGCAGCAGCTCAGAAATGATCGCTGAATTTTCGATCGAACCGGCAATCAAAAGAATCGGCCGTCCCTCTTGATGCAGTCTCATCGTCAAGTCAATCGCCGCCCGCAGCTTTTCGCCGGTCGTCAGATACAGTCGGGGCGAGAAATCCTGGCGCACAACCGGGCGATGAGTCGGAATCGCAACGACTTTCATCTTGTACAGGTTGATAAACTCGCTGACTGATGAGCGCGCCGTCCCTGTCATCCCCGCGACGTTTTCAAACAGGCCGAATAAGCTCTGATAAGTCGTTGAGGCAACGGCCTGTTGATTATCGGTCAGTTCAACGCCTTCTTTCTGCTCAACGGCCTGCTGAATCCCAGTGTTGATCTTCATCCCTTTTAACAGGCGGCCATTAGCCTCATCAAGCAGTACCACCTTGCCGTCCCGGACTTCATATTCATGACCGCGCTGCTGCAGAAAATGTGCCTGCAGCGCCAGATTAATGTGCCGATACAGTTCGCGGCGCTTTGGACTGAACAGATCATCAATCCGGAAATAGCTTTGGGCATACTCAATCCCCGCCTTGGTCAGCCAGACTGCTTGATCCTTGAGATTCAGCCGATACTCCTGACGATAGCGCAGCGTCCGGACAAACAGATCGGCCTGCTGATAAAGATTTGACTGCAGCGATGGCTTGCTGGAAACCACCATTGGCGAATTGGCGCCATCCAAAAGCACCGCGTCAGCCTCATCGATAATCGCGAAATGATAGGGCCGCAGATACTGATCACGCGGATTGGCCGCCAGATTGTTGAAAAGATAGTCAAACGCCAGCGTGGTCCCCGTCGTGTACATCACGTCGGCATTATACCAGCCCCGTTTTACCTCAGGCTTAACCTTTTTGGCTTCATCGTCTTCATCAGCGGCATCCGGATCAAAGCCCAGGCTGCAGGTCAACCCCAGCCATTCATACAGCGGCGCCATCTCTTCTTGATCACGCTTGGCCAGGTACATGCTGGGCGTAACCAGAATCGCGCCTTTTTGCGTCAGACCGTTGAGATAAAGCGGCAGCGTGGCCGTCAGCGTCTTGCCCTCACCAGTTTTCATCTCGGCAATCTGTCCCTGCTGCATGACGATGGCTCCCAATACCTGCACGTCAAACGGATACATTCCTAATACTCGGCGTGCGGCCTCGCGTACGGTGGCATAGGCTTCTGGCAGGATTTCCATTAAAGACGCCCCTTCAGCCAGCTGAGCACGCAGTTTGGGCGTTTGTTCCTGCAGCGACTGGTCATCCAACGACCGCATCTTGGGTGCCAGCGCGTTGACTTGCCGCAAGATCCGCCGTGCTTTTTGATATTCCCATGAAAAGCTCATTCAAAATTCCTTTCTGGCCGCGGATCCTCATTGCTGATCATCATAAAATAAGCAAAAACGGCCTTGCTCTATTTTGGCTGCGCGACTCCCAGCCGATCGCGCAGCTCCTGCAGAATCATCATGATCGGTAAGCGAACCGCGCTTTGCCAAAAAGCGTCGCCGCGGTAGCTGATCTGATAGCGCTCGATCCGTGGATTAATCGGCAGCTCATCTGGGGCCAGCGTAAAGCCATGCCAGGTCGGCTGCCAATCAATCAGCTGGTGCACCAAGGCATTGGTCGCGGGCGAAGTACCAATCAGATTCACCCGGCCATAATCGGGGATTGCCTGATTAATCCGTGCTTTTGCCAAATCCAACGCGTCGTTTCGGTCTTGCCACGGAATCACCACCGGCAGCAGGTTGGAAATGATGTGCTGGTCAGCTAAGACATTAAAATCAATCCCACTGCTGGTGCGGCGCGTTTCCAGCAATAAAACGCTGACTGGCTGACCCGGAATCGGCTTGATCAGCGGAGGAACGGTTATTTGCTGGTCAATTCCCTGGTCAGCAATCTCCAGTCGTTTAAAATCCAGCTCCCAACAGCCCAGATTGATCAATTCAACGGTATAGCTGACCACTTCTAAAGGACAAATAACCGTCAGCTGAGTGCCGTGTTCCTGAAACTCCTTAATCACGTCCCCCTGCGCATCATAAAAAGACGCCTTGAGCATCACGCGCGCTGCGGGTTCAACTTTCATCACGGCCTTGATCTGATAGGTCTGATTGCTGAGCAGTTCCGGCAGCTGCGGGACCACGCGCTGAGCCTGATAGTTGCCCGCTGAATACCATTTGACCAGCGTTTTGCCCGGTGCCATCAGCCGATTGACAAAATGAACCGACTGATCGGCGCGCACGGTCATTGCCGAGCCGTAGCGATAGTTGTTGTTTGGCTGATTGCCCCAGTAGACGTAGTTCAGCAAATCCTCACCTTCCAAAATCTTCTTTTAAGACGCGCTCATACTGCCGTAAAAACCATTTAATCATCCCGCTGCTGTCGTCATTGTGGCGGCCGGGCAGACCATAGTAGTTGATCTGACGGGCCCGCCCCAGCAGATGCTTTTTCAAGACGGCCAGCGCGTTGGGATCATAGTCGTCATCAAACATGTACGCGAGGTTGAGTGACGTCTCGCTGGCATCTTCATGGATCAGCGCGTCAATGATTTTTTGATCCAGCTGCCGCAGACTGGTTTCGTCCAGCTCGTTTGGCGCGGCAATCAATTCTCTGGCCAGGTCAAAGCTGGTGCCAAATTCGTCCGGCCGTGCCAAGCGACTCCGCTGTGCGATCGTCCCCAGATGTACCAGTGGCTTGGCAGCAATCACCGCATGAGCCTTTTGTCGCAGACCAAATTTAATCGCGCCATAAGTTCCCATTGAAATGCCCGACATCACCAGCTGCGTATGATCAAACCCCAACAGCTGCAGATGCTGATCAATAATCTTCGGCACGGCTTGGTTGAAAAACGGTCCCGTGTAAAAGGCGCCCCCCTCCAGCCGCGAATCGGTAATCAAAAGATAGGGAACCTTCATTTTTTTCATCATGAAATAGCCTTCAAAGCTTTTCTTGGAGTGATAACCGGCAAAATAAACGCACAGTGGCGGCCGCAGATCACCAGGATTAAAGAAGAACTGCACCTCATCGCGCGATTCAAGATCCTGCCAAGCCTGCCCGCCATTGATAAACGTCCCCAGTCCATAGCGCGCCCAGCGAAGCTCAAGGTTGCCCAGCGTCATCTGGCCATGTCCTTTAGCAAAGACGATCGCGCTTAAAAACTGGTTGCGAGCAGTGATCGGCGTCGGGATTACCTGCGGCTTTTGCAGCTGCGCCTCGGAAAACTCATAAGTCTGGCGCTCACTGCCATAAACCAAAACAAAGCGGTAGCGAATCTCCACGTTGGCATCATGCTGAAAAACGGGCCAAACCGTCAGCTGCTGATCAGGATCGACAAACAGATTGGTGCGCAGGTTGGCTAACGGCTGCCAGTCATCACTGTCAACCGTCAGCGCCAAGGCCGCGGAATCTTGCCAGCGCTGACTTCCCTGATAGTTGGGACTGACGGAAAAAGCATCCGGACCAATCCCAATTCCCTGCTGACCGACATAGTAGTATTGAGGAATTGCCGACACAAAGGCTTGACGATCGCTTTTTAACAACCGTGCCTGCGTCCGCGCCAAAAAATACTGCTGCAGCTCATCACCGGCAGCTCCAGGCAAAAAGACCACGTTATATGGATCAACCTTGGCATGCAGCTGCTCCCATTCAACCGGGGTCATTTCCAGCTGGTCGGCAATAATCAAAAGCTCAAACCGCATTTTTTTGACTTTTAACTGCGCCAGGTCGTTGAAGTACCACTGCACGCCAGCGGGAATCCGCAGCGTCTGCGACCAGTCTTCGCCACCCAGCTGCAAGACTCTAATCGGTTTCAATTCTTAGCCTCCCTTTCTACCAAAGATTCTGCCAGGCATTCATAATCATTTCATCCGAGTAGCGATTGATCATGGCAACTGAGCTTACCAACGCCTCGTTCCAGTGCTTCATGGAGCCTAGATAATAGTCCAGGGCTTGGTCCAGCTGACTGATCTGCTTAATCTGCAGTCCATTTTGCTGATGCGTGACCAGCTCGCTTGCCGTGCGATTGATCTGCGGTACGCCAACGCTGACGGCTGCCATCTGAATAAAATCATCCGGCGCCATACTGAGATCTACCAATACGCGGGTTGAATCCAACATGGTCAAGAGGTCCTTAGGCTGCGCGATCCGCTTGGTATAGATCGGAATTGGCTGCGCGGTTTGCAGATCTTCCATATCCGGCGTAAGGTCCGCGTCCTGCAGATCCTCGTTTGGCTTGAGCTGTTCAGGCGTTGGGTTGATCATGATCAAAGGATAATGATCCTGGGCCAATTCTTTAATCAGCTCCTCTGCACGACTCAGCTGATCATCGTCATAGCTGACCAGCTTCAGATTTTCATTAAATCGTGCCTGGTCAAGGCGAGCTAAAAGCCGGGCCAAAACAGCGCGCAGTTCAGCCGGTGTCAGATCGTTGACCACCAGCAGAATCGTCTGCTCCAGCTGCTCTTGACTATGCCCCAGATGAAACTGAGCTGAAAAGATCGGCAAAAGCAGGGTCTCGCGTTCATTCCCCAGCAATTCATGCACCCGCGCGTCAACGGCAGCCGAGTCGGTCACCAGCTGCCCAGTAAAATTATTCAGCCGTGGCAAAAATTCTTCAAAAGCATGCCAGCGACTGATGACGGCCGCGATTTTAAAGCCGTTAAAAAATGACAGCCTGGCCCGCTGCTGATCAGCCGCCGTAAAAATAATCTCGTCTTGTTGAGCGTCAAGATTTTGCTTGATGAGCCGCGGCAAAAACTCGTCAATCAGTACCTGCCGATCCTGATATGCGGGCGCGTTAAAATCTTTGGCAAACCACGGATTGACAAAAACACGGCCATCCGCGATCCGTTCCTTGACGCGCCAGCTGCCGGCTGGATCTAAAAACACCCGCTCAACCAGCTGCTCTTGTTCATCGTAGTTTTGCAGACAAGATAGCCAGCCCCGCGAATCCATCACCAGATCCTGAAAATGCTTGTCGTGTGCAAAACGCTCAATCCGCAGAATCTGTCCGCGGACGTTAAAAATCACCTGCGCCAGCTTTTGGTCATCACAGTAAGCCACCACCCGAAACGGATCGTATTCAAACCAGGTTCCGCGCGGCCAGTTAAAGTCTGGTAGATCCAAAACCTGCCGGGCGCGCGGATCAGTAACGCCCTGCACCAGATCAAATACCGTCAGCAGTTTTTCTGGTGCCAGTCCCGCTTCGTTGAGCTGGGCCGTAAGCTGCGGAACGTATTCACTGACGATCACGCCGCATTGGGCATCATTGCGCATGAAGATCTTTAAATTATTGATGGCGTCGTCAAACTTGAGACGGTCAACGGCAAATGCCCAGTCGTCAAGCTCGTTTTGCCAAGCCGGCACGAAATACTTCATTTTCCAGATCCCCTTTCAACTTGGCATAGCGGCGCGGAATCCTAAGCTCATCCAGTTTATCGATCAGACCATTCATAAACATTACCAGCATGATCAACTGTGCCATCAACTGGAGAATGCTGCCCCATTCATTTTTGATTAAAGAACCGGAAAGACTCATGACGATCACGCCCATTGCCAAAAGCGCGCCAAAAAACGTCAGACTAAACAAGCGCCGCCGCAGATAGCGCTGCGTTGGCTTGCCCGGCTGCACGTTTAAAAGATAGCTGTTGGTGTACAGCATCTGTTTGGCCTGCTGCTTAGGATTGAACTGCAGCCACGCAAAAAAGTAGGTCAATAAAAAGGTCAAGCCAGCCGCAAAGCTGATCTGAAATTGTGAATTCAACAAAAGCGTGCGGTGTCCCAGTCTGGCGCCAATCAAAGCCGGCAGTACCGCCAGCGCCGTTCCAATCATAAAAGTCATCATAACGCCCAGGTTAAGCCCAATTGGATACATCAAAGGCGGCGTGTAGCTTGGCAGATAGGATCTGATCTGCGCGTCCTCATAGCGAGCCAAACGAAAAGCCGCTAAAAACCAGATCAAGCCCAGACTTAAAAGCACGATTCCGATGATCAGCAGCCAGCCCTGCCAATTTACTGCCAACTGGTGAAACAGCTTGCCTGCCTGCACGGCCACGCTCCGCATCATATTGCAGATGATGAGCACGACCATTCCGCCGATCCCCCGACTGCCATTTAGATTGCCCAGCCAGGTGACCAGCATCGCGCCAGCCGTCAATGCCGCGATCGCCGTGATTTTTGCCAGCGGACCATCAATCAGGCGCGCGTTGCCGACTAACAGATGCGCTTCAAAAACGGCAATCAGCATCGTCAGCAGGTTCTGCAGCAAAAGAATCTGCCGCTGCGAAAGTTCCCGCAGATATGGCAGCTTCATCAATAACGCCAGCTGAACCGCCATCATCGCTACCATAAACGGCGTAAAGCCAATACTGAAAAGCGACAGTTTCGGCAGATTAGCCCCCGACATGGCAGCCAGGGCACTGACTGAGGATTCATGCATCAGCTGCTGGTAGTGGCGAGTGATCTTGACTGCCGGCACCGGAATCTGACTGCCCAACAGATAGACCGTAATGGCCATCAGCGTAAAGCCGGCCTTTTTTAAGATACCTTTAGTTTCAGAAAGCATTGCAACCCCTTTGATCGTTCATTATTCTTCTGTTCTTCAAAAATATTCTGCAAGAAAAGCAATTTTTTAGGGCACACTAAATCATTTTTCTAAGCACGTAAGACTACTCTTCCAGGCGCGCTTGAAATACGGCTTCGGTCAGCGCCCGCTTAGTAAACATTCCCTGCCGATTGAGCCAACCGAATTGATAGACGTGATCGGCCATTTGCCGGTACTGCTCTTCAGTGACTGACTGTACCCATTCACTGGCTTCGGCAAGCGAGTCAACCACTTTCCCCAGATGATATTTTTCAACGAGATCCGCCTGCGCGATGCCGCGATGAATAACAATCGGCAGACCAGCCGCGAGATAAGAGCCGAATTTAAAATTGACATTGAGCTTCATATATTCATATACAGCGGGCGAAGCTTCCCAAAGCAAGCCAAAGCCCCCGTTTTGATGCAGACACTCAACTAGATGCTCATTAGCTACATAGCCTTGGAATCTGACTTGAGGATTGTCAAGCGGGTTGGCTGGGTCGGCAAACACCTCAAGCGGAACCTTTTCGTGCCAGTCATTGACAAAAGTAAACTTGCTGGGACTGCCAGCGAAATTAAGCACCATACGATATGGCGATTCACCAGTCAAACGATCAGTAGCTACCGCGTCCCAGGCTTGTTGATAAACAATCTTTTTGACTTTGAGGCCCCATTTGTCCAATTCCTGCTTCATTTGCGGCATTGGCAAAATCAAAACATCAGCCTGATTGTAAAAGTCGATCCATTCTGGTACGCGCGCGGGATTATCAAACATCAACGGCGCCACGTCATGCACGAACATGATCAATTTAACGCGATATTTTTGACGGTAGGCGTTGATCTTGTCAACCAGACGCTGCTGCCATGGCATTTCCATCCAGGTTGGCTCTTGTAAGATCACGATATCGTCGACCGTTAATGATGACAGAATGCCATCCAGCCGTGCTGACAATTCACCGGCAGGTTCGGCTGAGGCATCATAAAAGTAGTAGCCCAGCTCTCTGATGCCAATTTCATCAGCAAATTGAGCAGCCATATTTTGAGCAATCTGGGCCGTACTGTTTCTCATTTGGCCATGCATGTTTGTAATGTAGACCGTCATAACTATCGCTCCCTCTTACACTTATCATTTTATAAACGTTATTACAGTTAATAACAATATACATAATATTTTTTCGAAATGGCCGTTAATTCCAGATGTTGCACAGATCAACATCAACTTATATTTTGATGTGACTTTCGAAACTTTTTGGCGATTTAGGTGATAAAAAAGAAAAAAACGCTGCAATCACGGCGTTTTTACCATGATGCAACGTTCTTCTTTTTAAATATCAATCGATCAGTTACTTATCTTCATCAGTTCGCTTGCGTCCAAAGGCAGCAGCCAATGCACCCAGCATTACGGCTGACAGTCCCAGGATACCTGCTTGAGAATCATCAGAACCGCTGAGCTGTTGCAGTTTTTCAGCCTGCTTCTTAGCAGCCGGCGTTGGCTGACTTGATACAACACTTTCCGTTGCTGGCTGTTCAACTGATGGTGCGACGCTGTCAAACGACTGCACCTCTACCAGCGACACTGGTTCAATCAGTGAACGGCCATTGTTGTTTTCAGCATAACCGCCTGAATTGGAGTCGGTGTTGTGAGCAATGCTTTCCGAAATGGATTGGCTGATGCTGTTCACCTTGCTGTTGGAAATTGATTCCGATAGGCTGCGCGACTGGCTCTTTGAAATACTTTGCGATGCGCTCTTAGAGATTGATTCACTCGCACTCGTCGATACCGAAGCACTTGCTGAAGCTGACGCGCTAGCTGAAGCGGACTGGCTGGTACTTACTGAGGCACTCGTCGAAGTGGATTCACTGGCACTCAGCGAAGCACTTGTTGAAGTCGATTCACTTGCACTTTGAGAAGCACTCGTTGAAGCGGACTCGCTCGCACTCAGGGATGCACTGGTTGAAGCTGATTCGCTTGCACTCAGTGACGTACTGGTCGATGCCGATTCGCTCATACTTTGTGATGCACTCGTTGAAGCGGACTCACTGGCACTCAAGGATGCGCTCGTGGATGCTGATTCACTTGCACTCAGGGATGTACTCGTCGATGCTGATTCACTCGTACTCAAGGATGCACTAGTTGATGCTGATTTACTTGCACTTTGTGATGCACTGATCGAAGCAGATTCACTTGCGCTCATGGATGCACTCGTGGAGACCGATTCACTTGCACTCAGTGATGCACTCGTTGAGGCTGATTCACTTGCACTCAGCGATGCACTAGTTGATACGGATTCACTGACACTAAGTGATGCGCTAGTTGAAGCGGATCCGCTCGTACTCAAGGATGCACTCGTCGATGCGGATTCACTTGCACTCAGAGAAGCACTGGTTGAAGCTGATTCGCTGGCGCTCAGGGATGCGCTACTTGATGCTGATTCGCTCGCACTCAGTGATGCACTAGTCGAGGCGGACTCGCTGGCACTCAAGGATGCGCTCGTGGAGGCAGATTCGCTGGTACTCAGTGATGCACTAGTTGATACGGATTCGCTTGCACTCAGCGATGCACTAGTGGAAGCTGATTCACTCGCACTCAAGGATGAGCTAGTTGAAGTTGATTCGCTAGCACTCAGAGAAGCACTCATTGATACGGATTCACTTGCACTTAAGGATGCACTCGTGGATGCTGATTCGCTGGCGCTCAGTGAAGCACTCGTCGATGCCGATTCACTGGCACTCAAGGATGCACTCGTTGAAGTGGATTCGCTCGCGCTTTGAGATGCACTCGTCGAGGCGGACTCGCTGGCACTCAGTGAAGTGCTGCTTGATGCTGATTCACTGGCACTCAGGGATGCACTCGTGGAGGCCGATTCGCTCGCACTTTGTGATGCACTCGTCGATGCCGATTCGCTCGCGCTCAAGGATGCGCTGCTTGATGCTGATTCACTTGCGCTCAGTGATGCACTCGTCGATGCCGATTCACTGGCACTCAAGGATGAGCTCGTTGATGCAGACTCGCTGGCACTTAGGGATGCACTCGTGGAAGTCGATTCACTTGCACTTTGAGAAGCGCTCGTTGATGCAGACTCGCTGGCACTCAGTGATGCACTGGTTGACGTGGATTCGCTAGCGCTCAGAGATGCACTCATTGATACGGATTCACTTGCACTTAAGGATGCACTTGTCGAGGTTGATTCGCTGGCACTCAGGGATGCACTTGTCGATGCAGATTCGCTAGCACTCAGAGATGCACTCGTGGAAGCTGATTCACTTGCACTCAGAGATGCACTAGTTGATACGGATTCACTTGCACTCAGGGAAGCACTCGTGGATGCTGATTCACTTGCACTTTGAGAAGCACTCGTGGAGGCTGACTCACTGGCGCTCAGTGAAGCGCTGCTTGATGCTGATTCACTGGCACTCAGCGATGCACTCGTCGAAGTCGATTCACTTGCGCTCAAGGATGCACTCGTGGAGGCCGATTCACTGGCACTAAGTGATGCACTCGTCGATGCTGATTCACTAGCACTCAGAGAAGCACTCGTGGAGGCTGATTCGCTGGCGCTCAGTGATGAACTCGTTGAGGCTGATTCACTCGCACTCTGTGATGCGCTTGTTGATGCTGATTCACTGGCGCTCAGAGATGCACTCGTGGAGGCTGATTCACTTGCACTCAGTGATGAACTCGTTGATACGGATTCACTTGCACTCAGTGATGAACTCGTTGAAGCGGACTCGCTCGCACTCAGTGATGCACTCGTCGATGCCGATTCACTCGCACTCAGTGATGCACTCGTCGATGCTGACTCACTGGCACTTTGAGAAGCACTCGTCGATGCCGATTCACTTGCACTCAAGGATGCACTTGTTGATGCTGATTCACTTGCACTCAAGGATGTACTTGTTGATGCTGATTCACTTGCACTCAAGGATGCGCTGCTTGAAGCTGATTCACTAGCACTCAGCGATGCACTAGTTGAGGCGGATTCACTGGCACTCAAGGATGCACTAGTCGATACTGATTCACTGGCGCTCAGCGATGCACTAGTTGAAACTGACTCGCTGACACTTTGAGAAGCACTGGTTGATGCAGATTCACTGGTACTCAGCGATGCACTAGTCGAAGTGGATTCACTTGCACTCTGTGATGCACTCGTCGATGCGGATTCGCTTGCACTAAGTGATGCACTAGTCGATACCGATTCACTTGCACTAAGTGATGCACTGGTTGAAGCAGATTCACTGGCACTAAGCGAAGCACTGGTTGAAGCAGATTCACTCACACTAAGTGATGCACTTGTTGAGGCCGATTCACTTGCACTTTGAGAAGCACTCGTCGATGCTGATTCACTAGCACTAAGAGATGCACTGGTCGAAGCTGATTCACTGGCACTTTGAGAAGCACTCGTTGATGCAGATTCACTAGCACTAAGAGATGCACTGGTTGAAGTTGATTCACCGACACTCAGAGATGCGCTCATGGATGCTGATTCACTCGCACTAAGTGAAGCACTGCTTGATGCTGATTCGCTCACACTCAGTGATGCACTAGTCGAAGCTGATTCGCTCGCACTCAGAGATGCACTCGTGGATGCTGACTCGCTTGTGCTCAGAGAAGCGCTCGTCGATGCGGACTGACTTGCACTTACTGATGCAGACTTGCTTGCGCTTTGTGATGCACTGGTTGAAGCGGACTCACTCGCACTCAGAGAAACACTTGTTGAAGTTGATTCACTCGCACTCAGTGATGCACTCGTGGATGCTGATTCGCTCGCACTCTGTGATGCACTCGTCGATGCTGATTCACTAGCACTCAGAGAAGCACTTGTCGAGGCCGATTCGCTTGCACTCAGTGATGCACTCGTGGATGCTGATTCACTCGCGCTCAGAGAAGCACTTGTAGAAGCTGATTCGCTTGCACTCAGGGATGCGCTGCTTGAGGCTGATTCACTGGCACTTTGAGATGCACTCGTCGATGCGGATTCACTGGTACTCAAGGATACACTCGTCGAAGTAGACTCGCTGGCACTCAAGGATGAGCTAGTTGAAGTCGATTCACTTGCGCTCAATGATGAACTAGTTGAGGCTGACTCACTTGCACTCAGAGAAGCACTCGTGGATGCAGATTCACTGGCACTCAGCGATGCACTAGTGGATGCAGATTCGCTCACACTCAGCGATGCACTAGCCGATGCGGATTCACTCGCACTCAGTGATGCACTGGTTGAGGCTGACTCACTTGCACTTTGCGATGCACTTGTGGAAGCTGATTCGCTCGCACTCAGTGATGAACTAGTTGAAGCTGATTCACTGGCACTCAAGGATGCACTAGTTGAGGCGGATTCGCTTGCGCTCAGTGATGCACTCGTCGAAGTGGATTCACTCGCACTCAAAGAAGCACTAGTTGAAGCAGACTCGCTCGCACTCAGGGATGCACTAGTCGATGCTGATTCACTTGCACTCAGTGATGCGCTGCTTGAGGCGGATTCGCTCGCGCTCAGTGATGCACTAGTCGAGACAGACTCACTTGCACTCAAGGATGCACTAGTTGAGGCGGATTCACTCGCACTCAAGGATGCACTAGTTGAGGCGGATTTACTTGCACTCAGTGATGCACTGGTCGATGCGGATTCACTCGCACTCAAGGATGCACTAGTTGAGGCGGATTCGCTTGCGCTCAGTGATGAACTCGTCGAAGTGGATTCACTCGCACTCAAGGATGCACTAGTTGAGGCTGACTCACTTGCACTCAGAGAAGCACTAGTGGATGCAGATTCACTGGCACTCAGCGATGCACTAGTGGATGCAGATTCGCTCACACTCAGCGATGCACTAGCCGATGCTGATTCGCTTGCACTCAGCGATGCGCTGCTTGATGCTGATTCACTCGCGCTCAGCGATGCACTAGTTGAGGCTGATTCACTTGCACTCAAGGATGCACTCGTCGAGGTTGATTCGCTGGCACTTTGAGAAGCACTCATGGATGCTGATTCACTGGCACTAAGAGAAGCACTCGTGGATGCAGACTCGCTTGCACTTTGTGATGCACTCGTTGAAGTCGATTCACTAACACTCAGTGATGCACTCGTGGATGCCGACTCACTCGCACTCAGCGATGCACTGGTTGAAGTAGACTCACTCGCACTCAGCGATGCACTGGTTGATGCTGATTCACTGGCACTCAGTGATGAACTTGTCGAAGCTGACTCACTCGCACTCATGGATGCACTCGTGGAAGCTGATTCACTGGCACTCAAGGATGCACTCGTTGATGCCGATTCACTCGCACTCAGCGATGCACTCATTGATGCCGATTCACTCACACTCAGTGATGAACTAGTTGAAGCCGATTCCGATGCGCTAGTTGAAGCTGATTCACTGACACTCAAGGATGCGCTAGTTGAGGCGGATTCACTGGCACTCAGCGATGCACTCGTCGAAGTGGATTCACTTGCGCTCACGGATGCACTCGTCGATGCTGATTCGCTCGCACTCAAGGATGCACTCGTCGATGCAGATTCACTTGCACTCAGTGATGCACTGGTTGAAGCCGATTCACTGGCACTTTGAGATGCACTCGTTGAAGCGGATTCGCTCGCGCTCAGGGATGCACTCGTCGAAGTGGATTCACTTGCACTCAGTGATGCACTAGTGGAGGCTGATTCACTCGCACTCAGAGAAGCACTAGTTGATGTCGATTCACTCGCACTCAAGGATGCACTCGTGGACGCAGATTCACTGGCGCTCAATGAAGCACTCGTCGATGCAGATTCACTTGCACTCAGTGATGCACTGGTTGATGCCGATTCACTTGCACTCAGCGATGCACTAGCCGAAGCCGATTCACTGGCACTCAGCGATGTGCTCGTCGATGCAGATTCACTGGCACTCAGTGATGCGCTGCTTGAGGCAGATTCACTGGCACTTAAGGATGCACTAGTTGAGGCAGATTCACTGGCACTCAATGATGCACTAGTCGAGGCTGACTCACTGGCACTTTGAGATGCACTCGTTGAGGCGGATTCACTGGCACTCAGGGATGCACTTGTCGAAGCGGATTCACTGGCGCTCAGAGAAGCACTCGTTGAAGTTGATTCACTGGCACTCAACGATGCGCTAGTTGAAGCTGATTCGCTCGCACTCAAGGATGCACTCGTCGATGCGGATTCACTGGCGCTCTGGGATGTACTCGTGGAAGTAGACTCACTTGCGCTCAGAGAAGCACTTGTTGAAGTAGACTCGCTCGCACTCAAGGATGCACTTGTTGAAGTGGACTCGCTCGCACTCTGTGATGAACTTGTCGAAGTTGATTCGCTTGCACTCAGTGATGCACTCGTGGAAGCTGACTCACTCGCACTCAAGGATGCACTGGTTGAGGCAGATTCACTCGCACTCAAGGATGCACTCATTGAAGCTGACTCACTTGCACTCAGTGATGCACTCGTGGAAGCTGACTCACTCGCACTCAAGGATGCACTGGTTGAGGCAGATTCACTCGCACTTTGAGATGCACTCGTTGAAGTTGACTCGCTCGCACTCAGTGATGCGCTAGTTGAAGTTGATTCGCTGGCACTCAAGGATGCACTCGTGGAAGTTGACTCGCTCGTGCTCAGTGAAGCACTGGTTGATGTGGATTCACTGGCGCTCAAGGATGCACTCGTGGAAGCTGACTCACTCGCACTTTGAGATGCACTCGTTGAAGTTGACTCGCTCGCACTCAGTGATGCGCTAGTTGAAGTTGATTCGCTGGCACTCAAGGATGCACTCGTGGAAGTTGACTCGCTCGCACTCAGTGATGCGCTAGTTGAAGTTGATTCGCTGGCACTCAAGGATGCACTCGTGGAAGTTGACTCGCTCGTGCTCAGTGAAGCACTGGTTGATGTGGATTCACTGGCGCTCAGAGAAGCACTCGTTGACGCAGATTCGCTTGCACTTTGTGATGCACTCGTCGAAGTGGATTCACTTGTACTCAGAGATGCGCTAGTTGAAGTTGATTCACTCGCACTCAAGGATGCACTAGTTGAAGCTGACTCACTTGCACTCAATGATGCACTAGTTGATGTCGATTCACTCGCACTCAGAGATGCACTAGTTGAGGCTGATTCGCTCGCACTCAAGGATGCACTAGTCGATGCGGATTCACTCGCGCTCAGTGAAGTACTCGTTGAAGCTGACTCACTTGCACTCAGTGACGCACTCGTGGAGGCGGATTCGCTTGCACTCAAGGATGCACTAGTCGATGCGGATTCACTTGCACTGAAGGATGCGCTCGTTGAGGCTGACTCACTGGCACTCAAGGATGCACTAGTTGAAGTGGACTCACTTGCGCTCAGCGATGCACTGGTTGAAGCTGACTCACTCGCACTCAGCGAAGCACTAGTTGATGCTGATTCGCTCGCACTTTGAGATGCACTCGTGGAGGCTGATTCACTTGCACTCAGTGATGCACTCGTCGATGCGGATTCACTCGCGCTCAGTGATGCGCTCGTGGAAGCTGATTCGCTCGCACTCAGCGATGCACTCGTCGATGCGGATTCACTCGCGCTCAGTGAAGTACTCGTTGAAGCTGACTCACTGGCACTCAGTGACGCACTCGTGGAGGCGGATTCACTCGCACTCAGGGATGCACTAGTTGAGGCGGATTCACTCGCGCTCAGGGATGCACTAGTGGAAGCCGATTCACTCGCACTCAGCGATGCGCTGCTTGAGGCTGACTCACTGGCACTCAAAGATGCACTAGTCGAGGCCGATTCGCTCGCACTCAGGGATGCACTCGTCGATGCGGATTCACTTGCACTCAGCGATGAACTCATCGAAGTTGATTCACTCGCACTCAGTGATGCACTAGTTGAGGCTGATTCGCTCGCACTCAGCGATGAGCTAGTCGAAGTTGACTCACTCGCACTCAGCGATGCGCTGGTTGATACAGATTCACTTGCACTCAGCGATGCACTGGTTGAGGCAGACTCACTCGCACTCAGCGATGCACTCGTTGAAGTTGACTCACTGGCACTCAGAGATGCACTCGTTGATGCGGATTCGCTCGCACTCAATGATGCGCTCGTGGATGCTGACTCACTGGCACTCAGCGATGCACTAGTTGAGGCTGATTCACTGGCACTCAGAGAAGCGCTAGTCGAAGTTGATTCACTCGCACTCAGCGATGCACTGGTCGATGCTGATTCGCTTGCGCTTTGTGATGCACTAGCTGAAGTAGATTCACTTGCACTCAGAGATGCACTCGTTGATGCTGACTCGCTTGCACTCAGAGAAGCACTAGTTGATGCTGACTCGCTTGCACTCAAGGATGCACTAGTCGAAGTTGATTCACTTGCACTCAGTGATGCACTAATTGATGCTGACTCGCTTGCACTCAGCGATGCACTAGTTGATGCTGACTCACTGGCACTCAAGGATGAGCTAGTCGAAGTTGACTCGCTTGCGCTTTGAGATGCACTAGTCGATGCGGACTCGCTCGCACTTTGGGAAGAACTAGTTGAAGCTGACTCACTCGCACTCAGCGATGCACTAGTCGATGCGGACTCACTTGCACTCAGCGAAGCGCTGGTTGAAGTGGATTCGCTCGCACTCAGTGATGCACTAGTCGAAGTGGATTCGCTGGCACTCAAGGATGTACTCGTCGAGGCGGATTCACTAGCACTTTGAGATGCACTCGTGGATGCAGACTCGCTTGCGCTCAAGGATGCACTAGTTGAAGTGGACTCACTGGCGCTCAGTGATGCGCTGCTTGAGGCTGACTCGCTCGCACTCAGGGATGCACTGGTTGAGGCGGATTCGCTAGCACTCAGTGATGCACTAGTTGAAGTGGATTCACTTGCGCTTTGAGATGCACTGGTTGAAGCGGATTCGCTCGCACTTTGAGATGCACTCGTCGAAGTGGATTCGCTCGTACTCAGCGATGCACTCATGGAGGCTGATTCGCTAGCACTCAAGGATGCACTCGTCGAAGTGGATTCACTCGCACTCTGTGATGCACTCGTGGAAGTGGATTCACTTGCACTCAAAGATGCACTGGTTGAGGCAGATTCGCTAGCACTCAGTGATGCACTAGTTGAAGCTGACTCACTCGCACTCAGTGAAGCACTAGTTGAAGCTGACTCACTCGCACTCAGCGATGCACTTGTCGAGGCGGACTCACTGGCACTCAGTGATGCACTCGCGGAAGTGGATTCACTTGCACTCAAGGATGCACTAGTTGAAGTGGATTCACTTGCACTCAGTGATGAACTGGTTGAGGCAGATTCACTCGCACTCAGCGATGAACTTGTTGAAGTGGATTCGCTCGCACTCAGTGATGCGCTCATTGAAGCTGACTCGCTCGCACTCAGGGATGCACTTGTTGAGGCTGACTCGCTTGCACTCAGAGAAGCGCTTGTCGAAGTGGATTCGCTCGCGCTCAGTGATGCACTCGTCGAAGTTGATTCACTCGCACTCAAAGATGCACTGGTTGAGGCGGATTCGCTAGCACTCAGTGAAGCACTAGTTGAAGCTGACTCACTCGCACTCAGTGAAGCACTAGTTGAAGCTGACTCACTCGCACTCAGCGATGCACTGGTTGAAGCTGACTCACTTGCACTCAGAGAAGCGCTAGTCGAAGTTGATTCGCTCGCACTCAGTGATGCACTCGTCGATGCGGATTCACTTGCACTCAGTGATGTTGATTCACTGGCACTCAGCGATGCGCTCGTGGAAGTTGACTCACTGGCACTCAGAGATGCACTAGTTGATGCTGATTCGCTCGCACTCAGAGAAGCGCTAGTTGAAGTAGATTCACTGGCACTCAATGATGCGCTCGTCGATGTCGATTCACTGGCACTCAGCGATGCGCTCGTGGAAGTTGACTCACTAGCACTCAAGGATGCACTAGTTGAAGTTGATTCACTTGCACTCAGCGATGCACTCGTCGAAGTTGATTCACTCGTACTCAGTGATGCACTCGTCGAAGTTGATTCGCTCGCACTCAAGGATGCACTGGTTGAAGCTGACTCACTTGCACTCAGTGATGCACTAGTCGATGCGGATTCACTTGCACTCAGTGATGCACTCGTCGATGTTGATTCACTGGCACTCAGCGATGCGCTCGTGGAAGTTGACTCACTGGCACTCAGAGATGCACTAGTTGATGCTGATTCGCTCGCACTCAGAGAAGCGCTAGTTGAAGTAGATTCACTGGCACTCAATGATGCGCTCGTCGATGTCGATTCACTGGCACTCAGCGATGCGCTCGTGGAAGTGGACTCACTGGCACTCAGGGATGCACTTGTTGAGGCTGACTCGCTTGCACTCAAGGATGCACTCGTCGATGCCGATTCGCTTGCACTCAAGGATGCACTGGTTGAGGCCGATTCACTGGCACTCAGCGATGCACTAGTGGATGCTGATTCGCTCGTACTCAAGGATGCACTCGTCGAGGCCGATTGACTTGCACTCAGCGATGCGCTACTTGATGCAGATTCACTTGCACTCAAGGATGCACTAGTTGAAGCCGACTCACTCGCACTCAGTGATGCACTGCTTGATGCGGACTCACTGGCACTCAGAGAAACGCTAGTTGAGGCCGATTCACTCGCACTCAAGGATGCACTAGTTGATGCTGATTCGCTGGCGCTTAGTGATGCGCTCGTCGATGCTGATTCACTCGCACTCAACGATGCACTGGTTGAGGCGGATTCGCTGGCGCTCAGGGATGCACTCGTTGAAGCAGATTCACTGGTGCTCAAGGATGCGCTGCTTGAAGTTGATTCGCTCGCACTCAATGAAGTACTCGTCGAGGCCGATTCACTGGCACTCAGTGATGCACTGCTTGATGCGGATTCGCTCGCACTCAATGAAGTACTCGTTGAAGTGGATTCACTTGCACTCAGTGATGAACTAGTTGATGCAGATTCACTGGCACTCAAGGATGCACTCGTTGAAGTTGATTCACTTGCACTCAGTGATGCGCTCGTGGAAGCTGACTCGCTTGCGCTTAATGAAGCACTGGTTGAGGCGGATTCGCTTGCACTCAGCGATGCACTCGTTGATGCCGATTCGCTGGCACTCAGTGATGAACTAGTTGAAGCTGATTCGCTCGCACTCAAGGATGCACTAGTTGAAGCTGATTCACTTGCACTCAGAGATGCACTGGTTGAGGCTGACTCACTTGCACTCAGTGATGAACTCGTCGATGTTGATTCACTTGCGCTCAATGATGAACTAGTTGAGGCTGACTCGCTCGCACTCAAGGATGCACTAGTTGATGCGGATTCGCTTGCGCTTTGTGATGCACTGGTCGATGCGGACTGACTTGCACTTACTGATGCAGACTTGCTTGCGCTTTGCGATGCACTAATCGAAGCAGACTTACTTGCGCTTTGTGACAAACTCGTTGAAGCTGATCGGCTAGCCGAAGTACTCTGAGAATTGGATTGGCTAGCCTGCTTGCTGGTTGAAACCGACTGACTGTTTGAGGCTGATTGTGAAGCACTCGTACTTTGTCGCTTACTGGTCGATTGTGATACCGAAGTACTATTGGATTTACTTGGCTCCGTACCAGAAACAGAATTCGTAAAGTAATTTCCTTCATTCAAGCGGTTTGTATAGGAAACATAAGGCGCAATCGTATAATTCAGATTACTTGATGATTCATTATAATTAAAAGTAACCGTAATCTGTTCTGAAATTACTTTGTTTTTTCCGTTATTATTCCATTGGGTGTTGCCATTAATGTTTGGGTAGGTTAAGCCACGACCTTGGACATCAAGATCATAAAAGTCATAAGAATTACCACTCGTATTGTACAAATGTATACCGCTTGTCAAGTCAGAAACAGTATTACCATTTGCATCCAGCGTTACTACTGAAGTAAGCGTTCCATTTGAGTAGCCGCTTCCCATATTGAAAGTTGCAGTCTTCGCGTAAATACTGTTACCAAAGTGGTAAATATCGGCTCTCGATGATGGACCACCTGAAATTTTCCCGGTAATCGGATCCTTTAGCGTGTATGTAATAGTAAAGGAAACCGTTCCATTCAGATTGTTGGTGACTTTAACGATGTAGTAAATAGGATTATTAGATACACTATCAGTCCCTTTACCGTAATACGTCACCGACAAGCCATCGCTACTGATGATTGGCGTGCCATACGTATTGGCCGTCGTATTCAATGCAGCAAACAGCCGCAACGTCAGCGCCCGGGCTTTAGCAACCGTTTGCGAAGCCGCCAAATCGTTTGTAGTTGATGAGGCCGTGGAAGTACTGCTTTGTGCCTGACTTGCCATTGACGTACTCAACGATTCAGACAGGCTGGCACTGGCATCTGACATGCTCGTGGATGCTGACTGGCTGGTCGAAGCGGACGCGCTGGCTGTCGACTGAGAACTTGATGTCGATGCAGAAGTTGAACTTGATTCTGAAACCGCTGAATCAGAACCAGAAGTTGAGCTGCTGGTTGACGTCGAAGTTGATACCAGACTGGTTGAAGTGCTGATCGACGTTGAAATAGATTCTGACGTTGAAGTCGAAGCGGATGCTGAACTGGAAGTTGATTCCGAAGTTGAGCCAACGACTTGTGATTCTGCGGTATCAGTCGTCTGTTGAACCTGCGTCGTATCAGCATATGCATTACCTTGCAGCAGCGTTGTTGTTCCTAAAACCGCCCCAAAAGCAGCCAATCCCTTAGCATAGGAATCGAGCGGCCCACTTAGCGCGTCATCGTCAAATCCCTTCTCTAGCTTAATTTGATTAGTTGAAACCTCTTCTTTTTTGCCAAATTTCATCAGCGAAAAGAACCGAGACAAACAGCTCATCCAACCACGGTGGGTCTTATAAAGCTTGACCTTACTTGCCTCTTTAGCTTCAGCATATTCGCGATTATTCGCTTTTCTCAATCTAAACACCTCTCATGACTACTCTTTTAAATCTATTTATTTATCGATATATAAATATTTATCAAAGGTTTACTAGTTGCTTTGAATATAATACAAGAGGAGACTGGGGGATTTCTCTCATTTACCCGATCTTACACACTCTTTTGCGAGGTTATATGAATCGGTTATTACAAGACTTATATGATTAGAAAGAGCTATTATATAGCGTTTTAATGCCGAATCGAGTTACTTTGGTCAACTAAGTGTTTACCGAAATTCGCGAAAATCGTTTTAAATTTGCTTAAAAAATAGTAAATATCTCCTGTTAATTTGACTTTTCAATTGACATTCAATTTGGCCATCCATTAAAACCAGCATTCTTAATCAAAAAATTTGAAAAAATCAGCGGACTCAAATCTGACATCAATTATCAGTGAGTTTTATATGTTCAGCTAGACATAATCTCGCTCTGAAGTTATCGTTATATAACCATCTTCACGAAAATTGACATAACCTTATCTCTATGATACAAAAAGTGTTAATTGAAAGATTGGCTTGAAATTATCTTACACGGTCTTTAACGAGGTTAAATAAACAGATTATTACGCCATTGATGTGTACAAAATAAAGAATTAGTGTCGTTTTTCAACGATTGTTAATATATATAATTTACCAATTGATTAACTAACAACACAATTAGTTTATTAGATAAAATTCCTATCAAGATAAGTCGTGATTTCAATTAACTTTTCACTTGATATTTACACAAGCATACGTTTAAAATAAATTTCAGTTTAGATGTATCTGAAAGGATGAAATCGATTATGACCGATATTCGCATTATCAATACTAAGAACCGCATTCGCATAGGGATGATCAATGCGCTGAAAGAAAAGCCATTGAATGAAGTTACTACGAAAGACATTATCGAAGCAGCTAAAGTCAGCCGTAAAACTTTCTACACCTACTACAACGACCAAAACGATCTGCTCTTCGAAATCGAAAATGCCATGATCTCAGATTTGGTTGAAGGCATGAAGAAAGACCGAGAAGCAGTTACTCAGCTCGAAGACACTGCTGACCAAGTTGAAATTGCCAAGCTGGCCGACCAAGCCTTTGTCGAGACAGTCAAGGCCTGCGCTAAGCACCGCGAAGTCACCCGGATCCTGCTTTCTGCCAATGGTGACATTAACTTCCTTTCTAAAATCAAAAAGGCCGTTTATAAAGAACTCTTGGCACGGGCACCTAAACTGGTCGCAGCCAATGACCCATCCGTACAGAATCTTAAAAAACAATTGCCAGTCCGGATTCCGCTTGACTACCTGTTTGAGATCTACGTCGGCTTGATGGTCAACATTATTCAACACTGGCTGACTTCTGAAGACCCAATCTCACAGCGTCAGGTTCGTGGAATTATGGGAGCTGCTCAGATTTTGTCACCACTGCAGCTGCTTGCCTTTTCCAACCTGCCAGAAGATTTGAACGATATTGAAGACTACCAATTCTAAACATACATAAAAGAGCAGCCGCTTAATTGCAGCTGCTCTTTTTGTTCCGTTAACTGATCATCGGCTAAATCGTTCAACTAGGCTAAATTATCGAAATTAAGTCAATTAAGCTTTTGAAATTCCTTGCTTTACCGCATTAACTTCCGAAACTCAGTGTATCTAACATATACTGTCTAAACTGTCTCTCGTCATTTATAATAAGAATTAATGTAAGGCTTTTACATTAAACACTTAAGAAGGTGATAAGGCAATAACTGATGTGTATTCCTGTTTCCTTTTTAAAACTTTTTCAAGACTATTGACTGATTGGCGACCCAGCCGACAATGCTTATTCGCCTGCTGAAGCTCAATAGTGTCTAGCTTGGTTTCCCATGATGATCGAACCCAGCTCCCAAACGGTTTGTTCAAAGTGATTGATTAGAAATCGTCGAGACTCCCATAAATATTTTCCCTTTCTCTAATCTTTTCCTCAAGCTGGCCAGATTTCACTTGTTATACTCCCGCAATTATGAAGTCTGCTTCGGTTGATACCATGGAAATATCGACTTCCTATAACCAGTTATTTAACTTTCTTCCGCAACTGGCATTAACCGAATTTAGTTGAGATTCACAGGCTCGCTTTGCCGATACCTTTCAAAACAAGCGAAACGTACCTCTCCTTGTTTTAAATCCTCATATTGAAATGATTGGTGCCACAGTTAGTTTCATTTACCAATGAGGGCATGATTGGTTGGTTAAGTCCGCTTAGACATCGATCTCCTCTTAGTCTATACCTTTCGATTTTTATAGTGAATTAACTATGAGCGGCTTATCTCTTCGTTAAGGTCGAGAATCATTTTAATCAATCAGGTTCCGTATCCAGCTTGATTGAGCACCTCGTTGAAACATTTCTCGCTTTAGCAATCAGACGCAATCAAAAATCAGTCTATAATAGTAATAAAGACTGCCAGCTTTCCTGTTGCCTGGCAGTTTTTTGTTTACCCATTTTTAAGCTACTGACCAGCATTGTAGCAAATCTCTTGGTGTTACGGCTCAGTTGATGATCCCGATTCTGTTCACTTACTCAGTATGTTTGACAATTCATTCTGACAACGAATCGTATGACTTTCAAAACGTGCCAAATCCACCGCCATGAAATGATTGGGACAAGCCTTTATCATCCCAAGTTTTGACGATAATCAACCGACAAGCAGCCTCGTTCCCATTCAAAAATCGCGCGCCCTGCCTTTGACAGCTAGAGCGCGCGATTAAGCATTCTAAAACAAATTCAGTTATTTTCCAGTATTGATTACCGGCTGTGTACCGCGTTCACTAATAATTGCTACCATTATATTGTTAATGACCTGCAAACGTTGCTCATCAGTTAGATTCAAATCCGTTTCCTTGGCCAGTCGCTCCATGGCATCTTCCGTGATTGAGACAGCACCTTCAACGATAATCTTTCGTGCCGACAGAATCGCCGCGGATTGTTGTCTTTGCAGCATCGCACTGGCAATTTCCGTGGCATATGCCAAGTGCGTCAGCCGCGTTTCCAAAATCTGCACGCCAGCCACGTTAAGCCGTTCCTGCAGTTCTTGTGTCAAGCGATCAGAAACTTCAGTCGGATTTCCACGCAGCGTCAGCTTATCCTGCTCATCAAATGTGTCATACGGATATTCGCTAGCAACGTGACGCACGGCAGACTCGCTTTGAATCTCAACGAATTCCTCATAGTCATCAACATTGAACAGAGCCTGCGCCGTATCAACGACTTTAAAGACTACTACGGCTGCGATTTCAACCGGATTCCCTTTTGAGTCATTAACCTTCAAAATCTGAGAGTTAAAATTGCGTACTCGTAGGGAAATGCTCTCCTTGTCCGTTAACGGCACTGTCATAAACAAGCCGGCATCGCGAATCGTACCAATGTAGTTACCGAAAAAAGTCAGCACTTTAGCTTCATTAGGCTGTACGATCGTCAATGCTGAAGCGCACAGTGCAGCCAGCAAAATTAAGACGACCCCGACTGCCAACTCACCATGCTGCTGATCAGCGTAACCGCGATAGCACAGCCAAACTCCTAAAACCGCGACTGCAATCGTAACGATTAATCCCAGATAGCCATTAACGTGGAATGCTTTTTTCTCTTGCATCGTCATCCCTTCTTTCAGATCGATTCTAGAACAATTATAACCTAGAAACGATTTCCAACAAAATAGCAAGCACAATGCTGGATGATTGCTTGCCCGGCACGACGATCCACTGAATAAGATGAACTTTACCAAATCAATTTGAGAAAGTTTACAAAAAAATCGAGCCAGCTAACCGCTGACCCGATTATGGTATAATATTTTTTCAAAGAACATTGGCGGTGCTTTGCTTTTCGAAGGGAGCGATGCCAATGAAGGAGTTGAAAAAATACACGACGCTTCCCATCATTATGAAAGGGATCCATAAGTGTCAAACCGACATCAAGATGGCGCCGACTTAAAAGGTCTTGCCGCTGTTCTGCATGAACTGCACGGCTTGCCGATTGGCGTTCAGTACGCAGCCTTGGCCACGGTCGTAATCATTGTGATTGCTTCCCTCATTGCCGGCTGCTACATGGTCAGTCATTTCTGACCAAAAAAGAGAAACCATCTTTATGAGTTGCAGCTCTAAGATGGTGTAAAACTTTAATCAATTTAAAGTGTAAGCACTGTCGATTTTCAAGGACATTCGGGCTAACGTGTTACCAGCGCGTTAGCCTTTTTGTTTACGCCATAATTATAGCTGATTCCAATCGGCATTGCAATTTGAAAACGCCTTGCCAGACCAGACAAGGCGTTTTACCAATTATTATTTTGCCGCTAAGAATAATCAATCCGCCGCTATTCAAGCAAATCGCTGCCCCAAAGAGTAGCATTTCTCCTAAAACGCAGCTTAATGGTTCCCAATGCTTTATTCTCGCGTGGAACTAAGGTCATGATGTCATAGGATGCAGCTTAATCATTCCCAGCACTTTATTCCCCGTGGCTGAAGAACTGAGCAGCTTTGATTGCACGCTGCCAGCCATGGTAAAGCTGTTCGGCATCTTCACGCTTCATAACTGGCATAAATTCATCACCCAATTTAGAAAATTCCTTGAGTTCGTCTTGATCGTTCCAAAAACCGACTGCCAAACCAGCCAAGAACGCCGCGCCTAATGCCGTGGTTTCTTCCATTTGGGCTCGTTCAATCGGCGTTTGCAGAATATCAGCCTGGAACTGCATTAAAAAGTCGTTGCGACAAGCCCCGCCGTTAACCGTCAGTGCTTTTAGTGGCAAATTGGTGTCTTTAACCATCGTATCAACGACATCCCGCGTCTGGTAGGCGATCGATTCCAACGTAGCCCGCGTAATGCTTTGGCGATTGGATCCCCGCGTCAAGCCAAACATCGCGCCACGCACTTCTTGATCCCAGTATGGCGCGCCCAGCCCGGTAAATGACGGTACCACATAAACGCCGCCAGTTGAACCGGCTTCAACGGCCATTTTTTCTGACTCGCTGGCCTTGGTAAAGAACTGCAGCCCATCGCGCAGCCATTGAATTGCCGATCCCGCTACAAAGATCGAGCCTTCCAAAGCATAGTTCAATTGTCCGTTCAGCTCATAGGCAATCGTCGTCAGCAGACCATTTTTCGACAGCGTGGCCTCGGTACCAGTATTCATCACGATAAAGGCGCCAGTACCGTAAGTATTCTTGACGGATCCCTTTTCATAGGCAGCCTGACCAAACAAAGCCGCCTGCTGATCACCGGCCATCCCTGCAATTGGAATCTCGACCCCGAAGAAGTGGTAGTCGCCCGTATATCCGTATACTTCAGAATTGGAGCGCACGGCCGGCAGCATTTGGCTTGGAATGTCCAGCAGCTGTAAAATATCTTGATCCCATTGACGCGTGTGAATGTTAAACAGCATCGTCCGACTGGCATTGGTAACGTCCGTGGCATGCACGCGGCCGCCTGTCAGATTCCATAACAGCCAGGTGTCAATCGTCCCAAACAGTAGATCGCCATTAGCTGCTTTTTCCCGCGCACCAGGTACATTGTCCAAAATCCACTTAATCTTGGTAGCGGAGAAATAAGAGTCCACTACCAGCCCCGTCTTTTCATGGATCATATCTTTGTAGCCATCTTTAATCAGCTGCTCGGCAATGTCGCTGGTCTGCTTGGACTGCCAAACGATTGCATGGTAGATTGGTTTGCCAGTGTGGCGATCCCAGATGACCGTCGTTTCCCGCTGGTTGGTAATCCCAATCGCGGCAATGCGGTACGGCTTGATCTGTGATTTGATCATGACATCAGAAATTACTGATTGAACGCTATCCCAGATTTCCATGGCATCATGTTCAACCCAGCCTGGATTAGGGAAGTATTGCGGAAACTCCTGCTGAGCCATTGCAATTTCATGTCCTTGGTGATCAAAGATGATTGCCCGCGAGCTGGTCGTTCCTTGATCAATTGCCATTATATATTGTTCGTCACTCATGAATTTCAATCCTTTCCGTTATGAGCATTGCGCGGCTTACCTGGGTGCTGCCCATTCGTAAGCTGCCCCAGCATGCCAGCCATTCCCAAGCGTTCGCCAAATCACTAAGCTGGCCAGCCTGTCTGGATATGCTGGTTGGAAAACTCCCCAACTTAATTTCAGCACCGCTTCATGACGCAAAAAAACCGCTGGCGACCCAAGGCCATTCAGCGGCTAATCGTTTACTTATCGCTGACCATCTTGCCAGCCACACTGTAGCGATCCTTGCGCATTTCGTTTAAAACGATGTGGATTCGTTCTTCAGGAACATTGGCATCCTTAGAAATAGCTGCCGTAACGTCCTTAACCAGGGCCTTTAATTGTTCTTCAGTGCGACCTTCCAACAGATCAATGTGTACCAATGGCATGAAAAATCTCTCCTTTAATCCAATAACTTGGGCCAATCATACCACAATTAACACTGGTTTGGCAACGCTTTACATAGTCTTAAAAACTACTTAATTAATTTTCAAAACTATTCTTTAATAACGTGACTGCCCGTCAACAATTTGCCAGCCGGCGTTCAACAGCTAATTTCCTTAAAGGTTGCTGCTCAGCCACCCCTGCCCCTTTAAAAATCCGCAGAACTCAAAAACCGCTCAACCAGCCGCGGCCAGTCGAACGGTTCTTCTATTTAATGCTTCTTGATCAACAGCCATGCCGCCCCAGCTGCCAGCATGACACCAGCCATTTTGTGAAGGTCCGTCTTAACGCCTTTAACCAGGGGCTTTTTGCTTTCCAGAACTACTTGAAAATGTTCGCCGTCATATAATGTCTTTTTCATGATCGACACTTCCTTTTTCAATTGGCTTTTGATTTATGCTTTGTCTTTATTTTACTCCGCATCGCAAGCCATGACGAGCAACAATTGCGTCAAACTTTCTTATTGATAGGCCAAATGACATAATCTTCCATCTTCAAATATGCACTTATCGCTGATCTTTTCGGGTAAACTTTTTTGATTAGCTGAGCCAAAGAACCGATTAATCAAACGTTTATGATCTTTTCCAAGCTGAATGCCATCGTGAGCTTGCTTATGCTATTCTCAATCATTGACGCAACCAAGCCCATCACTGTATTTATCGGTCGCTGATAATTTTTATCGCGCCAATCACCTCTCAGCAGCCTTGCATCCGCTCTAAAATCATCATTATGTCAATACATTCACACTTGGCGATTCGTTAGATAAACAAAAATATATTTAATTTATTAAATCACTCATTTGTTTAGTTTAGCCAACAAACGTTGATATATTGGTATTTGTAAGCTATGACAAAATCATCATATCTAATTATAAATAATTGATTACCACTGCTTGCAACAATGCGAATCGTTTCTATAAAAGTAATTTTCTCCTTGACCTAGTTATCACATGAATGATACGTTTTACCAAACGTAAGGGGATGATTACACCATGCTTAGTAAAAATAATCACAATCTGAAAATCAAACAAGCCAGCGATCGCCAATTGCGGTTTTCACTGCGCAAATTCGGTACCGGGATTGCCTCGGTAGCCATCGCCAGCCTGTTCTTTATCGGCAGCAGTGCCATGACAGTCCACGCCGATACCAGTGATGGATCCACGACAACGACTGTCTTAACAGCCAATTCAACGGATCAATCAACTACTGTTGCCGACGCTTTGACTCAGTCAGCAGCCGCCTCTGATTCCGCTGCTCAGTCAACCACTGCTGACAATGCCAAGGATCAAGCATCAACCGCGACTGATTCTGCCAACACCGCGACAAGCACGAACAGTTCGACTGCTCAAAACACTGAGGCTGATCAAACGATTATCAACTCCAAGCAAAACAGTGCCCAGGCGCCTGCAACGGATAACATTCAACACGGCATCAACATTACGGCCAACAATCAGACGACTGGATACAACGGCAGCTCAATTTTAAATGCCAATCAATCCGATGGTACTTTCGATGTCAACACGGTCGTTACCAACAACAATTCTAGCAGCCGCAAAGTTGAAGAAATCGTCCTGCTGCCGACTTTTACTACCAACAACTCAACCGACGTCAACATGATCAAGCCGGTTATCGATGCTGACAAGATCGGCAGCGGTATTCAATTCACCTCCTCTACCGGCTCTATGCCAACCGATTTGGAGGTCTACTATGCCATCACGGCCGGCGACTTTGAAACACTGGATGTATTAATGCAGAATGCTGATTTCTCTTGGGATCAAGTCGTTGAGATTCAATTCGTTGCTACTCTGCAGGCTGATCAGTCGCTGACGGCCACCGTTCCAATGAAGATTGCCAACCTGGAACAAATGAAAAAGCAGCTGGCAGCACTGGCGGATGGTACTGCCGACAAAGCGCTCGAACAAGACCTGGCCGCACGCAACATGACGTTTGATGAATATTTCTACTACTGGGATGCGGACGGTAATTTCTATTCTGATGACATTCATTCGCTAAACATGCGGCTGGCCGTACCAGCAACCGATACGATCAGCGCCATCCAAAACATCAATGGCAGCTACCACGCCGTTATTAAGAATGCCAACGGTCGCTATCAAGACGCGCCAGCTGAGATCCAAGCGGCCATGCCTAACGTTTCACCAAGCGATGTTACCGTAACCAACTTTACCAATGGCAGCGCGGAAGACACTCTGTTTACCGATGGCTACTTTAGAATCAATGCCGTTAATATCTTTAACGCGGTCAAGGATCTTGGCTACACGACCAATATTGCTCCCAACGGCCACGATCTTTGGCAGACTTACAACTACTTTTCTTTCGGCACGACTCATCCGGATGGTTCCGCAACCAAGCTGTATGTAGAAGTGCAGCCAGTCTTCTTGCTGCAGGACGTTACCTTACCAAGCGGCAGCAGCTGGAATCAAGCGCTGAACCTGCAGCAGAATCCAAGCGTCAAGTTCACCAATCAATCCTCAATGACCGTTACCGAGCAAAAGGAACTGACCTACAGCACGACTGAGGGCGCCGGAACCTACCAAGTCGACACGTCCAACCTGCCGCTGGATGCTGATGGCAACTTAACCACGCCAGGTATCTACAACGTTACCTACATCTACCAAATCAATGATCAAGATACCGTAACGGCAACCGCGCAAGTTATCGTGCAGGCTGTCAAAACGATTACGCGGACGATTCATTACGTCGATGGCGACAACAACAATCAAGCCGTCGCAGGTGATGTCGTGCAATCACTGACCTACTACGGAACGCCAACTGATGCTGCCGGAATCGTATTTACTTGGGAAGCAGTTAATGGTGATACATTTGCTAGTGTGGACTCACCTGCTGTTGCCAATATGACTCCTGATACGGCTGCGGTCGCTGCTTTGGCGGTTGATGAAAATACTGCTGACTCTGAAGTTACGGTTACCTACAGCCACAACATGAAAGAAGAAGCCATTAAAAAGACCGTGCAGCGGACCATTCACTTTGTTGACGAACAAGGTAATTCGGTTGCCGATGATGTAACTCAAACCGTAACCTTAACCGGCACCAAGTCGACTGATCTGGTTACCGGCAACAGTACGACGGTTTGGAATCAAGCACAATTTGCCAGCGTTGCCTCGCCTGCCATCGCCAACATGACGCCTGATACGGCTACGGTCGCTGCGATGACAGTTGATGAAAACACTGCTGACTCTGAAGTTACGGTTACCTACCATACTGATCCGGTTACTCCAGACACGCCGTCAACACCGGACACACCGACGACTCCGGACCGGCCTTCTACTCCGATAACGCCAGCCGCTCCATCACAGCCAACTGCCGTTCAACCGGCTGTTCCTGTCAACACCAGCAACAAGACTGCTGTCGATACGACTACTGGACAAAAGAAGTTGCCACAAACCGGTAACCAAAAATCTGCCGGTATCCTGGCTGTCTTTGGACTTGGTCTGTCTAGTCTGGCACTTTCATTCACGGGTCTCTTTAAGAAACGCCACAACATTTAAAGCATCCCGTTGATGAAAATCTTATAATACCAAAATTAACAGCCCCATTACGGATCAACCGGAATGGAGCTGTTTTTATGTAATTATCATGATCAGCAAGTTTTCAAAGAAAATCGATACCGGAACACAGATTGTATTTAGCTAATCGAGCATCAAAAAACACACTAATATTTAACCAATCATGCATAACGGATTATTAAAAATGAGTTATTATTAGTACGCACGCACAATTGGAGGAGTAATTATGAATAAAAAGATTCTCAGTGGCACAATCGTCTTACTTAGCTGCGGTTTGTTAGCAGGATGCGGCAGTTCTAAATCAACCAGCTCATCGGCATCAAGCAGCGAATCCACAACCCAAACCAGTACACAAAAGCGTTCCAGCACCAGTAAAAAAAGCTCATCAGCTAAATCAACTAGTTCAAGCGAGGCCAGTCAATCAACGAGCAGTATATCAGATAGTTCCACCAAGACTTCCAGTACTGCCACGCCAGCCAAAGTAGATGACAAAACTGCCGGTATTTTACTGCTGCTTTTAGTTGAACCCAACTGGATGAAACAATACATTGGCAGCGACTTCTTCTGTTACAGTCCAGCCGGTGAAAATCCTGGTGGCAGCGATACCGCAGGCTACAGTTACATTACCGCAAACGGCGATCCCAGCAGCTTTGTCTACTATAAAGTTGATGGCGAGAACGTTACCTATAAGATGTGGGTTCCAAATGCCTCAGGCGATGTGGCGGGCGGCCATTTTGAAACCAAGACCGTTTCTTTGACGACTTTAGAAAATGACTATTATATCACGCAAAGTCAGAAAAACGAGGTTGATGGCTATGTTCATCAATTGAACCGCGAATCTGACTATTTAGCCAATCACTAATTTTCACATCAAGCGGAGGCGTAATCGATCAATGCATTAACGTTTACTAATATTACTGATGCAAAACAATTCCTGGCTAAGCTACCACAATCGTCCAAGCCACAGTTGCAAGTTCAGCGAGTGTTGGGCTGGCAAAACGTTTCTGATTAATTAAACTTATCAGACAGTCTCATTACCGTAATGAGGCTGTTTTTCATTATCAATGCCATTCTGCCTGACTTCGCTGTATACCATGACCTTCTGACATTCCCCCTCATCAATGCCATTGTATGGTATGTTTTTTAGCCGCTGACGCTATTCTTCTTACCCATTGACATCAAAAAAGCTGCCTCCAGATTTCTCTGAAAGCAGCTGTAAGTTAATTTAGCCTATTCCATCTCAGTCAAACCAGCCTGACGCCGACCACGGTTGAACCATGGCGAAACCGTAAAGGCCAGAATGTCATTAACTACGTAGATCAAGCTGTTGATGGCCATTGCCAGCGTGGCATCCCCTTGAGCAAAGGTAACACCCCAAAGAATCAGTTGGAAGATTCCCGAAGCCAGCCACCAATAGTACTGGTTGTTGTAGCGCATAAAGCACATAATGCCTGCCGTCAAACTAATGGCAAAGCTGATGGCATCGATCCATGGCCGCGGATCATTAGTCAAATTGCCGATCAGATAGCCGCTGATTACATAAACCAAGAGCGTACCGATAATGGCTACGATCCATTGCTTGGCTCCAAAACGGCGCAGGTGATTTTTGGTGTCATCGTTCCAGCTGCGGACGGCAAAGATTACCGGCAGATCAAGCGTCAAGACATAAGCAATCTGTTCAAAGATCGACAGGTAGTTTTTGGCGGCCAGACCAGCGTAGATAAAGCAGGCCGCCGAAATCAGTCCCAGCCAGCCGTTGATTGCCTTGGTTGCGTTAATGGCCAATACGCACAGCGTCCCCAAGATTGTACCAACAAACGTGATCAGCGTAACGGATATAATCGGACTGCTGATCAAGAGCGCCAGTTGAAAGCCTAGTGCAAAAAAGAACAGCAGATAGTTTTGCATTGGCCACCCCTTCAATTGGTTGAACAGCCAGACAAAGTAATTTTCATTGCGTTCCATGAATCAATTCTCTCCTTTTTCTCAGTAGCTTTTACCACAACCAGATGATTGCGGCTGCTTGTCCGTGGGGCGACCCCCACCTCGGTTGACGAGAAGTGCTCAATTTCTCGCCAGCTGTCCTGCCTCACGGGCCCATGAGACAAAACGACGTAACCAGTTCGGTTTTGAGCAACTCGTATATCTTACCAGAAGATTTTGTCCTTGTCAGAGTAAAAGTTTTTATTTATCTAAGACAAAATCTGTCTCATTATCTATTTAGTCGTAACGATTGCGCTTACTAGAAATAATTAAAAAAGTTTTTGACGATCTGTTTGACTGAATTTGACTGAACTGCTGATAAAATCATGTTTCATGACATATTTTCAAGTGTATGTAAACGTTTTATAATAAACAAGTTAATACTTATGGGAGAGTATTTATATTAGGAGAGTGTATTTTTCATGAATTATCTTTTTATGTTGTTTATGATTTTGATAATTATCGCTACATATCTGCTCATAAAAAAGGATCAAGAAAATGAACCGATCAAGCCGCCTCTTTCTGATCAGTCAATCCAAACAACTATTAAAAATAAATCTACTGTAGGAAAAATTATTGAACGATCGACTAACTCAAGTAATAAGATTATGGGACGCTCTGAAAAGGCCTATGAGGAAACCATCAAACAGTCAACTAATTCAGATAATCATCATCCAAAGCCAATCTCAACTACATCAACGCCTCAATCAGATGCCAACCAAACTAATCATTTTATACATAAAAGGTCATCAACTACTGACGACTCTTCATTTGATACTAAGCCTTGGCAATCAGCAAGCTACTTCAAGCAACCTTCCGATCAATTTTCATCCAGTTCTAAAAAGGCGCAAAAACCTACCAACGAACAACAATCTATTAATGAATTAACGATCATTACTAAAAATGGCAAAAAATTCTGTCAGTATCCAATTGAAGACGACTGGTATCTGACACGGATCAAAAAATTTCGTTGCAAAGCCAAGCAGCATAATACAATCATGTTTTACGGCCTGGCAAATATTTATTCTCGAACAAAAAAACGCAATCTTAATATCCGTTTTCCTGTCTATTATTGTCAAACCTGTGATCAACTCATGATTAAAGAATCGGTCTACCGAAAAATCAGTCATGATGGTAAGTTGCTTTGTCATTATGTTCTTGAAGATTTTTGGAAACCAAAGCTACCAGATGAACATACCAGCAATCACTTCGTACCAACATTTGGCAATGAGGAATCTGTTTTACATAAGCTTGGCTACAACGTCAATTCGCAGATTGGGTTGACACCTATTCAACGCCACGCGATTCTACGACAGATTATTGTTAATGGGCAATTATCAAAATCCGAAGTCGTGCATCATCTTAGGTATTTAATCCGCCGTAACCGCTCTAATCGTAAATTCAAACGCGCAATTCAAAAATGGCAGGCTGATCTTGAATACGTCTATCGAATGAACCTCAGCTACAGCCGCATTCCAATCCAGCAGATGCGCGCCCTACTGAGCAAGGCTGATTAATAGTTGATATGTAAAAAGAACCCGCCAAATCTGACGAGTTCTTTTTTATTAGCCTTGTTTGATATTTCCGCTCATGGCATCCCCATAAATCGGCGTCGGCAGCCCAAAGCCACCGGCAACTGTCACTAGTTCACCGGTAACGTATCTTGCCTTATCGCTGGCCAGAAAGGCGACCATATTGGCAATGTCGACGGGTTTAACGATCTCATGCAATGGTACGTGTTTCAAGAATCCGTCCAAAAAGCTCTTTGACATATTCTGCAGTGCGCCATCCGTACCAACGAATCCTGGCAGTACTGCATTGGCTCGGATTTTATTGCGCGCATATTCGACGGCCGTCTGCTTGGTAAGCGAGTTGATAGCTGCCTTGGAGACGCCGTATGCCAGTCGACTGATGTCAGGCGTCGTTCCAGCAACCGATGAAATGTTGACGATGCTGCCGCCCGTTTCCTGTTTCAGCATTGCTTTGACGGCATACTTAGACGTGTAATAGACACTTGCGATATTTTTATCAACGATATCAAAAAAAGCCTTACTGTCGCCATCCACCAGCGTCGTATCTTTGCTAACGTCCGTTGTGCCAAAATTATTGACTAAAATATCCAAATGCCCTACCTCATCAACAACTTGCTGAATCATCGGTGCATAGGTCGTAAAATCAAATGCATCATAAAAGACGCACCGATAATTTTCGTTTTGATCATGCAGCTGTTCGGTCAACTGACGGTTCTTTTCGCTGTCGCGTACCGCCATGTAGACAATCGCTCCTTCTGCAACAAACTTTTCAGCAATTGCCAGACCAATACCACGACTGGCTGCCGTTACGATTGCAGTCTTATTTTCTAGATCCTTTGCCATCGCAAATTCCTCCTCATCTTTTCAAACAGGCGATCAAAAACAGCTTCTCAGAATCCTTATCGATTAAAGGAATCCTGATATCGAAAAAAGTATAACACCAATAACAAATAAATTACTTAATTTTTGTAAAAATAGATAAAAAGATACTTTAAATTAAGTTATTTTAATGAATGCTTCTTAAAAAACGGTTTCACCTGTGCTATATTTTTCGTAATCAACATTCAGCATTTAAACTACTGAATAAATCATGCTAAAAAGCTGCTGTTTGACGATTAGATAACGTTCGTCTTTAAATTTGGGAGTGTCACGAACCATCTGCAATTTAGACAGCTGCTTAAAAAGGGGATCTTATTTTGAAAGAAATTGACGCAAGCGAAATTCTGCACCGGCCCTTTGCCTCAAACTTTTTAAAAAGGATTGGACGCGGCACCGCTGTCGGAATGGCAACTGGTCTAATCGTAACCACGTTTCGCAAAATCATTGACACAACGCTGCAGGGACTCAACGTTATCTATCCTTATATGCGAACTCATTATCTGATGCTGGGCGCATATCTGATCGGCACGGTTATCTTATGGCTGATCATGTCACGCCTATTAAAAAATCATTTATTTGACATCGTTGGTTCCGGCGTGCCACAAGTTGAAGACATTCTCCATGATGAACACTGGATGTCTTGGTGGTCGGTACTCTGGCGCAAATACATAATCGGCCTAATGGCAATCTGTCCAGGGCTGTTCCTAGGTCGCGAGGGTCCTTGTATTCAGATGGGGGCAGCGATTGGTCAAGGACTGTCTGAAAAATGCTTTAAATCATCCAAGGACGAAACCAAGATCATGATTGCCTGTGGGATTGCCGCCGGACTTTCCGCTGCTTTTTCAGCTCCTTTGGCTGGTGCCCTATTTTTGATTGAAGAGATTACTTATACATTTGAGTCTCAAACCTGGCTGACGGCACTAACGGCGGCCATTGCATCCGACATCGTGACCTTGCTGTTTTTCGGAACGCAGCCGTGTATGTGGCTGCCCGTTACCTATCGCCTGCCACCGGCTACCTATCTTCCCTTGGCTTTGTTTGGCATCTTGCTGGGTATTCTGGCTTGGTTTTACCAATATTGTCTGATTAACATTCATTGTTGGTATGGCAAGATTACCTGGCTGCCAAGAAATCGGCGCGCGATCATCCCCTTGCTGCTGGTAGTTCCAATCGGCTTGTGGGATGCCAACATGCTGGGAGGCAGTCACGTTTTCGTCGAGGTTATCGCCCAGCTGCCACGTCATGTACACGGGTTTCAAGCGATGATGGTGCTTTTGGGGATCTATTTTGTAATTCGCTTCGTTTTTTCGATGATTTCTTATGGTGCCGCAGTACCAGGCGGGATTTTCATGCCGATTCTGGTACTGGGTGCGATCTTGGGTGGCTTTGCTGGCTGCTTGATGATCCGCTTTGGTCTCATTCCTGCCAAAGCCTACATCAATCTGGTGGTCATTGGTATGGCTGCTTATTTTGGCGCAATTGAAATGGTCCCGTTTACCGCCATCTGTCTTTTGACTGAAATGGTCGGCACGATTCAGCAGATTCTGCCAATGCTGCTGGTTACGTTCATTGCCTACACAGTCAACGATCTGTTAGGGGGACGGCCAATCTATGGCGCGCTGCGTGAACAGATGGCTCCCCAGGCTGCACAAGAACGGAATGCCAAAACCGGCAACCTTAATTATTGAATTAATTCGATTGGTTTCATTGCAAATAATCAACCAATCGACTTTAGATATTTAATAAATGAAAGTCATCAGAAATTTTTTGAAAAAGTTTTTGATGGCATTTTTTGTTCATTTTCTAGTTCACCACTAAACAAAAACGACACTTGTTTCAAAGAGCAAGCGCCTAAAGTAATCGAAAAGCTTTACGAACGTTCGTCTGCCTGGATAATCAAATTCTTGTTCAATTGCTCAGTTGGCAATTCTCGAACGTTCGTTGCATTTTAACGTTATCGTTCGTGATTCATTCGATAAACAAAGCTGTTTCAAGCAGATAGTACGGTTTACAAACTAACGATAACAGGATATGATAAGGCCACGTTCGAACGGAGAGTTGATTTTACATTTGGCAAACAGAGAAAGAGGCTAAAATTATGGTTCAATTTGACACGATCGAAACTGCACTGCAACAACTGCAAAATGGTGGCTACGTAATTCTTTCTGACAATGAGGATCGCGAAAACGAAGGCGATCTGGTGGCTTTAGCTGACCGCATCACTCCCGAAACGGTCTACGAAATGCTGCACGAAGCCAATGGTCTGATGTGCGTGCCAATCACCATCCAACGGGCACATGAACTGGGCTTTACCAAGATGGTTGAACACAGTACTGATCCAAACCAAACGCCATTTATGACGACCGCGGATGGTACTTTTGAAGCAACCGGTGTCACGACTGGCGTTTCCGCATTTGACCGTGCTGCTACGATCAAGCGTATTGCCAACCCCGCTGCTAAGCCAACTGACTTTAACCACCCTGGCCACATTCAACCACTTTATGCTTTGGACGGCGGGCTGCGCAAACGGATCGGTCATACTGAAGCTTCTGTTGACCTGGCATATCTGGCGGGCGCTGAACCGGCTGCGGTAATCATTGAAGTGCTTAAAGAAGATGGCCACATGGCTCGCCGCGACGATCTGGCAGAAATGGCCAAGCGCGTCAACGTTCCTTACATTACCATCAATCAAATCATCGAATACATGGACGCTCACAACATCAAGGAAGCCAGCGACCTGCAAGCTGCCACGGTCCAAGGCTAATCTGACTCGCTACTGACTAGGTCTCGTTATTAAAATAAAACTCCCCGCTTGGCTGCGAGGAGTTTTATTTTATTTGAGGAGATATTTATAGTATTTCAGCATATTTGAGCAAAATGATCTCAGCCCACGATTGTTGATCCTTTGGCATGTGCTGCTTTTTTTAGGAAAAATGTCATTTAAGGAGATTAATAAAGAATGTTTTAAGCGCCCCATACTTCTTCGGCAATGCTTTTGACCAAGGCAATCTTAGCCCACTGTTGTTCTTCAGTCAGGATATTGCCTTCTTCAGTTGAAGAGAAGCCACATTGCGTACTCAGGCATAGTTTGTCCAGATCATGATACTGTGCCGCTTCTTGAATCCGGTCCAAGATAACCTGCCGATCTTCCAATTCACCAGATTTAGAGGTTAGCAGACCCAGCACCACGTATTTGTCGGCTGGGACCTTCGCCAAGGGTTCAAAACCGCCTGCCCGCTCTGAATCGTATTCCAGATAAAAGGCTGCCACGTTTTCTTTCGCCAGTACATAGTCAGCAACGGGACCATAACCGCCTTTGGTTGCCCAAGTGGAGTGGTAGTTGCCACGGCAGACATGCGTAGTCACGACCAAATCAGCTGGCAGGTTTACCAAGGCATCATTGTTGATCTTTAAGAGTTGTTCTTGCAACAGTTCACGGCTTTGACCATCTTCTGCAAACACATGCCAGAATTCGTCATCAGCAATTGATCCCCAGGTACAGTCATCCAGTTTCAAGTCACGACAGCCGGCATCATATAAAGCCAAAATCAGATCATGGTAAGCTTGCGAAACGTCTTTGGCCAATTCTGCCTTGGATGAGTAAAATTCAGCGATGGCCTCGTTCTTCCCCTCACCCAGTACTAATTCTTCATAACATTGTGCCGGTGCCGGAATGCTTTGGCGTGGGATCAGGTCCGTGCCATCCGTTAAGCGCTTAAGGTACTTGAAGGCTTCCAGGTCGGGGTGCGTACCGTTAAAGCGTACCTTGCCTGTCACAGCTGCTGAATCTGCACGGGTTTCTTCACCATGGAAAAAGTAGCCATGCTCTGGATTCGTGTGTGCGATCCCTTCAAAGCCCCAGAACGTGTCCAGATGCCACCAAGAACGCCGGAACTCGCCATCAGTAACCGCGTGCAGTCCAGCTTGTGCCTCTTTTTCGACCAGTTCCTTGATACACTTGTCTTCAACGTTTTTCAGTTCGTCATGGTCAATTTCATGGTTGGCAAATTTTTCCCGCGCCGCTTTCAGTTCGGCTGGACGCAGGAAACTGCCCACAATATCATAACGGAATGGTGAAGTCGTGCGGTTGGTAAAAGTTAAAGTTTGTGCTTGCGTCATAT
>OLPK01000204.1_pt1 | contig 74717 bp, 58 predicted proteins | sample 1672261 | NCBI WGS metagenome assembly OLPK01 (sample SAMEA3136665, study PRJEB25190) | human gut metagenome
CTTTCGGACTAAAAACCAAACGCTCAACCGGTCTTAAAACCATTGAACATAAACACTTGGTGGGCAGCCCGATGATGCGCGACCTGTCCGCGGCTTCTTCCGGGTCGGTTAGGGAATCGTATACCTTGGCGAGTGTTTTCCTGCCTTTGCGGCGGATGGGGTCCGGGCTCATGTCTTCTCCTTGGCGGTCATGGCGGTGCCGGTGCCGTTCGCTGGCGAATACCCGGGGGAGGGATGCCGGCGGCAGGGTCTGCCGGTTTCTCCTTCGGACCCATCCGACCGACGGACGTTCCTCGGCTTCTTGTCTATGTATGAAGGAGTTGATTGACGGTTCGAATGGACTTTCATGGCACCCGTATGCGTTCGTGTGGCGTTTGTCGGAGGGGGTCCGGGGGGACCTTCGCGCTGGGCCGACCGGTATTCGCTGCGATGCGCTTGCGATACGGAGGCTGGGATTGTTGCGAACCAAAACGAAAAAAACTGCGCGGAGCACACACGGGGAACGACACCATGGGCGCTGCGCCCGTCCCCGCCAGCCCATCACCCTCCACCCGCGACGAGGTTGCGCGAAGCGAAAACCTTCCCGAACCATATCGCGGCCCGAGTCGCGCCATAGTTGCACCACAAGTCAGACCACCAGCGCGACCGGCCCGCGAAAACGGCGGTTTCCCAACGCCCCCATAAGAAAAAGATAGGCGGGAAGAATAGAACAACATGATCGAACGGCTCAAACGCGAGATCAGGCGGCGCACTCGCGTCGTGGGAAGCTTCCCGGACGGGAACGGCGCGCTCATGCTCGTCTGTGCGCGCATCAGGTACGTCACCGCGAACGAATGGTCCAACCGGCGTTACCTCGACATGTCCCGGCTCGGTGACAATCTGCAGGAAGCGAACCGGTCATCGCGCCATGGGCGGGCATGATCCAAAGTGCGCAACCTTTCGGGCACTACCTCCCAAAACCTCCACTGAACGGAAAAATCAAGCCACAACAGACACTGTCAAACAGGCTTACACACCTTGAAGCATGAAAAAAGCCATCAGGGACTTCCTGATGGCTGGTCATTTGCGGTATGCGCTCCACTTATTCCTTGGGCATCGGCCTGAGGCCGCCAACGACAGCGCTCTTCACATAGGATGTCACTATAACAGTCCGAATATTGTGCATCAATCGTTTCCCATATGTCACCAGAATCAAAAGCACACCCCGGAAGCTATCCAGAAGACAGCAACAGAGGTGCCCCTAACACTATTGCGCATCACTTGGTCAAAGTCATTGATCTGACAGGCATCTGAAACATATCTAACCACGAATATAGTTAGACATGAGTGGTCAAAGTCATTGATCTGACAGGCATCTGAAACCCAGCAGGCCAAGTTAAGCGGCGTGAGTTTGTGGTCAAAGTCATTGATCTGACAGGCATCTGAAACGGTACATACGGAATGGGTCAGCAAGCATCAGTGGTCAAAGTCATTGATCTGACAGGCATCTGAAACTGTTGTTCCTTTCGTGGGGGGGGGATGGTGGTCAAAGTCATTGATCTGACAGGCATCTGAAACACTTGGTCGCCCTTGAAATCGAACTGTTGGGTGGTCAAAGTCATTGATCTGACAGGCATCTGAAACTCGAAGCATCCTTCAAGGAAGGAGAGCGAAGTGGTCAAAGTCATTGATCTGACAGGCATCTGAAACTACGGGCATGTGACGTAGTAGGTGCCGACGGTGGTCAAAGTCATTGATCTGACAGGCATCTGAAACCACCACCAAGGCGCTCACCGCACTGTCCACGTGGTCAAAGTCATTGATCTGACAGGCATCTGAAACCCACATCGAATTGGAATTGGCGACATCCGCGTGGTCAAAGTCATTGATCTGACAGGCATCTGAAACGTATGAACAATATGTAAACACGTACGACTAGTGGTCAAAGTCATTGATCTGACAGGCATCTGAAACCGCCCGCCTATCTCACGACGCGCCATCTGCGTGGTCAAAGTCATTGATCTGACAGGCATCTGAAACACGTAACCGATGATGCTTTGCTGGATTGTCGTGGTCAAAGTCATTGATCTGACAGGCATCTGAAACTTTTCCTGTGTTTTGGCGCGCTCGTTGTTGGTGGTCAAAGTCATTGATCTGACAGGCATCTGAAACACTCGCAGGGCGGCGGACGACTGGACCCGGGTGGTCAAAGTCATTGATCTGACAGGCATCTGAAACTTGGAGTTGTCCACATTGAAACGCCAACCGGTGGTCAAAGTCATTGATCTGACAGGCATCTGAAACATCACATGGACTGTATTACAACTACGTGGAGTGGTCAAAGTCATTGATCTGACAGGCATCTGAAACAACACAGCGCGACGTGTACGTTCACCGTGAGTGGTCAAAGTCATTGATCTGACAGGCATCTGAAACTCGAATGGCTCAACGAGCGCCGAGGCCGAAGTGGTCAAAGTCATTGATCTGACAGGCATCTGAAACTGAACGAACGCATAGACGGCATCTATGATAGTGGTCAAAGTCATTGATCTGACAGGCATCTGAAACTAGGTCTACGCCGCGCTGCTGCGCGAGTTGGTGGTCAAAGTCATTGATCTGACAGGCATCTGAAACTTAATCCGGTATACGCTTTCGGTAAATTGTAGTGGTCAAAGTCATTGATCTGACAGGCATCTGAAACATAATATGCTGGACATGTAGATAATGATTCGTGGTCAAAGTCATTGATCTGACAGGCATCTGAAACCGTCGTTCGTTGTGACCAGTGTCGCACACAGTGGTCAAAGTCATTGATCTGACAGGCATCTGAAACCGCACATGTACCAGCCGGCGAACATCGGGGTGGTCAAAGTCATTGATCTGACAGGCATCTGAAACTGCGGTTCAGATCAACGCCGAGGAGTTCACCGTGGTCAAAGTCATTGATCTGACAGGCATCTGAAACGCTTTATTCCACAATTCCACGTGTTCGGCAGTGGTCAAAGTCATTGATCTGACAGGCATCTGAAACGCATTGATGACATCCGCGATGCGCAAGGCCGTGGTCAAAGTCATTGATCTGACAGGCATCTGAAACAGCCGCCCGCAATCCTCGATATTGATCGTGGTGGTCAAAGTCATTGATCTGACAGGCATCTGAAACATCTTGAACAGCATTACGCGGACTATGGTGGTGGTCAAAGTCATTGATCTGACAGGCATCTGAAACACGAATACGCCCTCGGACGAGATCTCGGCGGTGGTCAAAGTCATTGATCTGACAGGCATCTGAAACTCTGCTATCGCCGCACGGCTCGGAGTCAACGTGGTCAAAGTCATTGATCTGACAGGCATCTGAAACCAAGATCATCGATATACGTAAGTGCATCATGTGGTCAAAGTCATTGATCTGACAGGCATCTGAAACGCACCAGACTGGTGGGCGAGAAGGAGGTGTGTGGTCAAAGTCATTGATCTGACAGGCATCTGAAACTCACAACGATCACATTGGGGGAATTGCTCAGTGGTCAAAGTCATTGATCTGACAGGCATCTGAAACTTGCAGCAGGGCAAGGCGTAGGGGTCTACCAGTGGTCAAAGTCATTGATCTGACAGGCATCTGAAACACTGTAGACACATCACATGGCTCAAGGACAAGTGGTCAAAGTCATTGATCTGACAGGCATCTGAAACCATGCTCCGGGTCCTTGTCCACTACCGGCAGTGGTCAAAGTCATTGATCTGACAGGCATCTGAAACTCTGGTTGGTCGCGTCCGTGTTCTGTGTCGGTGGTCAAAGTCATTGATCTGACAGGCATCTGAAACAGGCATGGGATCATGTAGAGATGTTCACTGGTGGTCAAAGTCATTGATCTGACAGGCATCTGAAACAAGCGCAACGTATCATCACCACGCTTGAAAGTGGTCAAAGTCATTGATCTGACAGGCATCTGAAACACAATATGCTGGACATGCAGATAATGGTTGGTGGTCAAAGTCATTGATCTGACAGGCATCTGAAACGTAAAGGCGGAGTTCAGTATGATTCTTGGCGTGGTCAAAGTCATTGATCTGACAGGCATCTGAAACTGGTGATTCCGTACATGATGTTTTCCTTTCGTGGTCAAAGTCATTGATCTGACAGGCATCTGAAACATACTCTTACCGGTGGCCGTCGCACGCACAGTGGTCAAAGTCATTGATCTGACAGGCATCTGAAACCGCACATGTACCAGCCGGCGAACATCGGGGTGGTCAAAGTCATTGATCTGACAGGCATCTGAAACTGCGGTTCAGATCAACGCCGAGGAGTTCACCGTGGTCAAAGTCATTGATCTGACAGGCATCTGAAACGTTGTGGTGATGTTATTGCAGCCGAAATAGGTGGTCAAAGTCATTGATCTGACAGGCATCTGAAACGCTTTATTCCACAATTCCACGTGTTCGGCAGTGGTCAAAGTCATTGATCTGACAGGCATCTGAAACGCATTGATGACATCCGCGATGCGCAAGGCCGTGGTCAAAGTCATTGATCTGACAGGCATCTGAAACGACTGTGGGTCAGCACAGACACAGACCCGAGTGGTCAAAGTCATTGATCTGACAGGCATCTGAAACTGCTGGGCGAGTTGCAGCAGCGCGTCCGCGGTGGTCAAAGTCATTGATCTGACAGGCATCTGAAACTAGGGCTGAGACTCCACACGTCAATACCCAGTGGTCAAAGTCATTGATCTGACAGGCATCTGAAACCTTGTGACCGGTCAGGATTACGCAAGCAATGTGGTCAAAGTCATTGATCTGACAGGCATCTGAAACGTGTGGTTGATGAAGTATTGAGCTTCGCGCGTGGTCAAAGTCATTGATCTGACAGGCATCTGAAACATGCTGGCATTGACGAGATCGTACACGATTGTGGTCAAAGTCATTGATCTGACAGGCATCTGAAACCCCGAACAACTGGACTGTGTTTGCGCTACGGTGGTCAAAGTCATTGATCTGACAGGCATCTGAAACCTTGCAACCGGTCAGGATTACGCAAGCAATGTGGTCAAAGTCATTGATCTGACAGGCATCTGAAACTGTCTTCGGTGTTTCAGCTGGATAAGGCTGGTGGTCAAAGTCATTGATCTGACAGGCATCTGAAACATGATGCAGCGTTCGATCTCAACGTCAATAGTGGTCAAAGTCATTGATCTGACAGGCATCTGAAACTGTCGAACGCGGCGGCCACGAAGGACACCAGTGGTCAAAGTCATTGATCTGACAGGCGTCTGAAACAATCGGGCCAATATACTCGGTTCAGATCGTGTGGTCAAAGTCATTGATCTGACAGGCATCTGAAACCGTCATCAGCGAACAGTGTTGTACCGTCTGGTGGTCAAAGTCATTGATCTGACAGGCATCTGAAACAGACACAGGCGACGGAAACGACGATACGCAGTGGTCAAAGTCATTGATCTGACAGGCATCTGAAACTCCGCATCGGCGCGGGCGATATACACGCTGGTGGTCAAAGTCATTGATCTGACAGGCATCTGAAACATACGGGCTAAGCTGCCGCAACGCGGAGGCGTGGTCAAAGTCATTGATCTGACAGGCATCTGAAACTGCGCATTGTTTACTACTGATGCGGGCACCGTGGTCAAAGTCATTGATCTGACAGGCATCTGAAACACATGAGCGGCGTAGACGTAAGCAACTGGCGTGGTCAAAGTCATTGATCTGACAGGCATCTGAAACGACAGTAAATAAGCCCAGACAACATCTCGAGTGGTCAAAGTCATTGATCTGACAGGCATCTGAAACGAGCGACCCGATGATATTATGGGATTACGTGTGGTCAAAGTCATTGATCTGACAGGCATCTGAAACTGTTTATTTTACACCGAAATTCTTGAGCATGTGGTCAAAGTCATTGATCTGACAGGCATCTGAAACAATTACTGGACGCGCTCAAACCGCTACATAGTGGTCAAAGTCATTGATCTGACAGGCATCTGAAACAGCCGTAGCAGTCATAGCCATGTGATTCTAGTGGTCAAAGTCATTGATCTGACAGGCATCTGAAACCATATGCCAAGGCGGACAAAGCCACGTCGGGTGGTCAAAGTCATTGATCTGACAGGCATCTGAAACCGATAGCCTTAAGGATTCCTGAACAGTTCATGAGAACTGAACGTAATCCTCATCGACATAGTGGCTCATCCCCTCTGTCAGCATGACTTTCTTGCTGCAGCATTCCAGGTCAAGAAGCTGCAACTGGTACCGCAATAAAGTACGGTGCAGATAAAGTAATTGGTCGTTATCACAGTATTGAGTTGTATGAAGCGTCACCAGCATCCTGCTCTCGGCAAGAGCACCGGCAGTATCTACTGCCGTCGAAATTTTATCATACAAGGATCCCAAAGAACTCGTGTCAATCCGAGGTTTGGCCATTGCAATTGCTGCTTTCAAATCCAAATCGCAGGGAATAGTCAGAGGTAGATTTTGACCCCATATCTCATCTTGAATAATTGTTTTTAACTCAGCCTGCAAAGACAATAATCTACTGATTTGCTCCGGCGTAAATCCTTCGATTATTTTCTTGACAGCAAGCTTCTGGAACAAAGCATTATAATCCACTTCATCCGCGCAATCACCAATATAAATTATACTTTTGGAAGCCAAAACAGTTTTTTCTCCCACGCCAAGTACAACAGAATCGGCATCTTCCTGAAGTCCCGCAGATAACTCATAAAAAATTTTTGGAGATGCGCATCCTATAACATTCAGCCCCATCTCAAGTTGCACAGGATCAAGAGGGTACGCAACAAGGCTATCTATCATATAATCACAGTCCTATCATCACTATTCTGTGCATCATCAATCATCGACCCAGCTAAAAACCGAATAGACGAGTACTGTTTTTCCGTAATAATCAACGACTGAACCAAACCTTCAGCAGGCGCAAAACTAGCTACTCTATTCTCCAAAAAATGCGCAGACTCACGCGTGGTCGCCACTCTCACATAAACCGACTCCTGAATCATAAGGAATCCCTCACGAATCAGATTTTTCCTAAATTCCGCATATATTTTTCTCTCATTAGCGGTTTTCATAGGAAGGTCAAAAAAAACTATCACTCGCATAACTCTGTACCGCATCGCACAAACCCCAATTCCGGCAAGCATTCTTCACCAGAAAGATACCGAAGAGCATCTCTCACAAACACACTGATAAGTTGAGTAATCGTAGTACCAAGCTCGGGCACATCGCTTCGCATAAATCTCATCAATTCAACTTTGACTTTGGAATCAAGGTGTTCAGCACCCAATTGAAAGACTCTTTCATCCATAAAAGGACGGAACGGCTCCATCAAATCACAAGCCAAATTAAACGGATTCTTCTCGTTATCATGATGAATTCCAAATTCCGTCAGATAGCCAATTTCCGTTATTTTCCTAGCCACTTCAGAAAGAATAATCGCATACCCATAATCCAAAATCCCGTTTATTCCATTCTCCTCATCGGAACGAACAAACTCATATGTGAATAACCGAGGGAAATACATGTGAGCCGCAACCGCTTCACGATTATCCGAATCTCCAGGCTTCACATCCACAACAAGTGACTTCATTTTCTCAAGGTCAAGACTGTCACAATTCTTCTCCAGCACAGACACTTGATGCGCAATTTTCTCACGAATAATATGCTGCCACAACAGATCTTTACGCGCTTCATCCCAACGTATTTGCTGAATTATGTATGCCCGTCGACTTGATTCAGTCTCATAAGGGCTCGTCTCCCCTATTGGAAGATGCTTGTCGTCGCAGAATACGATTTTCACATCGCGTTTCAACAAATCTGCTATCGCACATGTCGTGATTACCGCCCGTGTCGTTTCAATCATCAACATACCGATATCGTCCATGGGCAATTGGCACACATCATCGTCCGTCTGAATAACTAGCAATCTCATTTTTGTGGAAATCTTGCAATGCCGAGTTACCACTACATTCCGCCATGCCATATACACCTCATCGTGCTATACTTACAGAGGATTGTTTGGTCGCAATCCATGATCAAGGTCATTGACCTGACAGGCATAAATTGAAATAAAGCAAGGTTTCGACCAAGCTTCAGAAGGTTTTATACCTGGCCTTATGGCTGTGAGGCTCCCGATAATGTCGGGAGCCTCTTTTCATTTGTCCGATACTTACTATTTACTTCTTTTTTTGCCTTTCTTTTCAACTCCCCTACCGTTACTCTCTTTTCAAAAAGTCCTGACGGCGACTGGAAGATGAACTCATCTTCGTCGGAAAATGTATAGCCAGATTTGTTATTCATTCGACGCCAGCTACCTGTCATTCCCACAATTGACAGATTTGCCGTTTTCGCATCCGCATGTAATGCGCTGACTATACCCGTGATGACATTCTTCTTCTCATCTTCTGGAAGCTTGTCGAAAGCAACATGCAAGTCAGCGAGCTCCTCCTCGGTGAATCTATGCCACGGATAGAGACACTGTACAGAGCCCAGAATCGAATCGAGAAGCTTCTTCAGATCATCTTTCTCCAAAGAACCTTTCCCTTGAGACAGATCATCAAAATAACAGTACTCTTCATACGGCAACCAAAGCTGCTGAGCATTATTCAATTCGCCAGCCGACTTAATCACCATCAGTCCACCGCCATAACGGATCAACTGCATCTTCGGCACATGACGTAACAGAATGTTCGCTTTCGCATATTCACTCTTCTTCTTCGCCAACACTTTTCGCAGCTCATCATCAGACGGCCTATCCCCTAGCAGCGAATACTCCTGCATCGTTACATTGACCAAGCGGGTCTTCCCCTTTGATTCAATCAGAACCGCGTAGGCAGGCTTCGCACTGGAGAAACCTCCATAAAGGGAAGTGTCTTGCTTGGCACCATCGAAAGGAATACCCTTAATTCCTTTCGGATCAGTCGCAGCATATCTTGTCTCATCGTACAGCGCCCCGAAATCGTCTCCGACTTTCTGGGTAACGAGCATCTTACGATAATTCATCACCTTACGCAGATAATCTTTGTCTTCCTCAGACCAAACAACTTCTCCAGTACGCGGATTAACTCGCTTTTGTTCATCTTGAGAACGCATCGAGCCAACAATAAAACCAAACGCACGGCCTTGTTTTCTGTCTTCTGCGCTCAGTTTCTCACGATATCCACGCAGGTAATCACGCAAATACTGGTTATAAGAATTCTGTGCACCGTCAGAAACCTCACCATCCGCAAAGAAACCACGATTGGCCGCAAACTGTCCAGCGATGCCGACGCACAGCGCATCTTGCGCGTGATGGTAATCGTTGATGTCACGATTCTTATGCGAGAATCCCAAATATCTGTGCATTTCTTTAGTCAATTCCGCATTGAGACCAATGACCGCCGCGCTATTGCCATACCGTTGGCGCATCAACGTTGCGACATTCTTCATAATCTGCCTTGTTTCAACCAGCGAACGCTGAACAAAACGTTCTTTCTCACGCTCCGAGAATTCGTTTTGACGAGTCAATCGCTCGAACTTAACGCGGCTGATTAATCCATTGTCTAAAAGTATCTGCCAGAAATTACGCATTCGGTCTGCGATCTGAGGCATATACGTGAACGAATCCGTCTTGCGAGCGTTCTCAGCACGCGCCACGAGCACTCGATTGTCGATCGAATCGTTCTGCGTCACCGCCTGGGGAATAATATGGTCAATGTCATACGCCGATGAAAGCCTATCGAGATCTAATTCCTCGCCCGTGTACATGTCTTTTCCAAGCTGCGTGTAGTACAGGAACAGACGATCATCCTGAAGATCCTTATCACTGCACGCATTAAGCTCGTCCGCGATTCCCTTGAATTCCTTCCCCAGATTCGCATTCCTGTACAAATCCTGTAGACGGCTCTTTCGAGATATCGTCCGGCCACTTGGCTGAATATCATCCGCCAACTCCAAGAAAATTCTTGACGGCCGTTTGCCAACTGCCTTAGAAATATCATCAATCAAACGAATCGACTGAATAATTCCTCGTTTTACCTTTGGTGAGACCCTCAAATCATCAACGACTTCCATAAGAGAACTACCGTTTTCTGCACCAAGGTTTTCTTGCTCAATCCAATCAGAAAAACCTAATTGCTTGTCGGTAATGATCTCCATTAAATTACGGTCTTCAGCACGCATAATTTCAATAATGCTGTGTTTACGCGGCGCGAAATCATCACTAATCTTGCACTCACCAGCTTTTGTTGTCAGCAATTTGCGAGACAAACGCCCCCAACCAGTGTAATGAGTGTTTACGAGCAAAGCGCAGTCCGCTTCCGAAATGCCTTCAAGCTGCCGCAACTGATGCAAGAGCGTTTCTTTATCTTCAAATACAGTCTGCAGCTCAACGATCTTTTCCATCAAATCGCGATGCTCATTCACGTATTTCTCGCCGAATATTCTACACATCTTGCCATACGTTGACAATGAACTCGTAAATTTCGATTCATCCGACAAGCCAGACAACTCGTATGTACGTCCATATTCTTTGCGCAAAAGATTTTCCGCAGTCCTCTTTGTAACAGTCTGCCCTTTCATGAAAAGACGCTGACACAGAAGAGTTTTTTCTTCACGGCCAAGACGCATTCTGCGCTTATCATTCCAATGATTTCCAGTGCGCACAGACAAGCGAACATTGTTGAGCTCATTCAGAACCTCATACTCCTGATACAACAGGGAGTTCTTCGGCAGCGTCGGCTCACCCAATAAGTAGCTATCAGTACCCACCAATCGTTCAATGAACTTTCGACCAGAGGCGTCCTTGTCGACCATCTCATCGAAATTCCACGGCGTGATTTCACCCTTCTTCTTTCTTACCATCCAATGGTTTTCACTATTATCAGATTTCTGAAGATCTTCAGGCACAACCAAAGGACCAACAAAATAGGGCACACGGAAAGCCAATAACCCTTCAATTTTATTAATCTGCTTTCCGTCTTTTTCAAAAGCATCAAGCAAGAAAGGATAATACTTTCCCTGTTTCTTGATAATTTGTTTCAGCTCATTTTGGTGCAGCTGATGCGGAATAACTCCATTATCTGAATCTCGTTGAATCGGAAAAAGTTTATCTTCTTCAATATCATGAATCAGTCTGTTTTTATCCGTTTCCGAAAGATCAGACGTTTCAATCATCTTTTTGAAAAAGACATTGGCTTTCTTTCGCATATTCTCATACGCGCTTTCGCCACGTACACTTTTACGTTGGCCACTATCTATTTTCCAGCCAACTAGAATGCCATAGTTCTCGTTTATGTCTTTCTCATTCTCTTTCGTACGCAATTGCAATTTAATTAGATTCCAATTGGCGCGATGAGCATCATAACTTGCGCATTTTGAATCGGAAACACTCGTAGACCTTCCTAACAACTGTTTCAGAGCGATTGCGTTGTACTGCCCCTGCATGCGATCCAAGAATTCGCGTTCCTCATCATCAAGAAGTCCCGAATCTACAATCTGAACACACTTCTCTTCATAGTCAGACTTATTGAAATAAATACCAAGTATCTTCTTATTTTCAGAAGAAAACTCTTTGCTGACGAATATTTTCGTGAGATCAAGTTTATTACCTTCAAGTCCAGCAAAAATAGCCTTGACAATAGCTCTTTGTTCACGAGACAAATCGTTTACAGCACTAAGCGCTTCAAGCGCATTATCGACTCGCATGGAGCGCGAGCCGCGCGTTGCGCACAAAGCATCAGCTAACTGGCCATTGGCAGGCGCAACCAACTTGTTCTCATCATCTTGCTCAATATCGCTGTTTTGCTCACCTTCCGACATTTCATAACGGGTGATTCTTCCAAGAAGTTTCAGCAGCTCATCTTCTTTGAACGCATTCGACGATTCCAGGGTTCCCTCAACCAGAAAATTACCGCGATATTTCACCATATGATGAATGGCAAGATAGATTTCTCTAATATCATGCTGAGAGTCATCTTCCATTAATGCTTTGCGCAGGTGATAAATAGTTGGGTATTTCTCATAAAAACGTTTGTCCTGTTCGTTTGAATCAAACAGAACACTACCGTACCAACAATCCGCATTGTTTTCATCATCAGGATGGACCCAAGAATACTTCCTACGAGCCAAAAATGAAGGATCAATTTCAGACAACGCCTGGTCAAACAAAGCATCAAGAAGACGGAGGCGCCAACGCCTGCGCGAGTACCTTCTGCGTGTGGTACGTGCCATTCGGCGAGATTCAGCCGTATCAGCCGGATCGAAAAGTCGCACGCCAATGAGTTCATGCCCCTTTGCACGTACAAGCCGATAATTCGGGGTGAAGGCCGACCAGCCAACGGATGCGTTTCCGATATCCAACGAAATTGCATAATCATCGACATAATTCTTGCGGCTCATAAGACCTCCATCGGTATCAGAAATGCTTAGGTACAGCCTATACCACCATTCCCCTCAAGCTATGCGCAACACACTCTATTACAGACCACTCCAGCGTCTGGATTCTCCCACCGACCGGAAAAATCCTCTCGTTCAAAGCCTTCTCAGCGGGCAAATCCTTCCAGTCACTGGAACATTCTTCCCGCAAACACGCCTCCAAAAGTCCCGATTCTTCCAGCCATTGGAGGAATCGTCCCGATCAAAACCCGCTCAGCGACCCAAAACATCCAGTCAATGGAGGAATCACCCTGCTTACAGACCCCTTTGCGTCCTGATTCTTACAGCGACTGGAGGAATCAGGACGCAAAAGGCTATTGATTTGACGGTTCGGATGGACTTTCATGGCACCCGTATGCGTTCGTGTGGCGTTCATCGGAGGGGGTCAGGGGGAACCTTCACGCTGGGCCGACCACCGGTATTCGCTGCGATGCGCTTGCGATACGGAGGCTGGGATTGTTGCGAACCAAAACGAAAAAACTGCGCGGAGAACATGAAGGGATTCGAATCGGCCCACTGACGGGACGCGTGGGGCGGGGTCGGGCTTCGATGGCGGACACGCGGCGGGCGAAGGCTCGAAGGCGTTTTCGGAATCGTCGGTTCCGATATGTGACACGCGCGGCGGGTCGGGGCCGGAGGTGTCCAAACGGAGGGAACCTGGAGGGAACCGACAATCGGAAGGAACCAAAGCAAAACCCCGGAAACCGAATGATTTCAACGGTTTCCGGGGCTCCAATCCGGGCGGAGGATACGAGATTCGAACTCGTGAGGCTGTTACACCAACACGCTTTCCAAGCGTGCGCCATAGACCACTAGGCGAATCCTCCATTACGCTGTTTGCCGCGGCCTTTTGGCCTCAACAGACAACTCGAAGAGAATACCACAGACTCGCGGACAAGCAAAACCGTCGCGTGTTGTGCGTGTGTCGCGCTTGGCGGCTCGCGCGTCCGGGATCCCTCCGGCGCTCCGATGCCCGAATTCAGTAATTGTTCGAGCCGGCACCCTCGAAGCGCACGTTGAAGCCGCGCTCGTAGTGCAGGAACATGTCGGCGCCGTAGCGGTCCGCGTCGCGGTGGGTGAACAGCATGCGGATGGCAAATGCGGTCTGCGCGTCGTGCGGCATGGCGCGGAACGCCTTGTGGGCGTTCCATCCCGTCTCGGTGATCGCCTAGTCGGGCACACCTACCAGCTTGTCGGCGTGCAGTCCGGCAAGAACCTGTCCGCCACGGCTTCCGGCGATTCCGCACTGTCCATCGCCGACACGCCCGAGACCCTGACCGACACCAAGAAGCAGGCCTGGAAGTTCACCCAGATCGACCAGTCCGACACCGAGCGCCCCGGCCTCAAGGCCTACGTCATCACCAATACGGACTGCAAGGTGCTCGTCGCCAAGGACGGCACCAACGCCTTCAGCGATGAGTCGGTGGAAGACGCCAAGTCCGACCCCGCGGCCCGGTGGATTTTCGACACGTCCGACGGTGCCACCTACCAGCTGCTCAACGCATCCGCGAAGCAGAACATCAACGTCGACGCGTTCGACCCGAAGGCCGGTGCGGCCGCTTCCGATGAGGAGGACGGCGATCTGACCGACAAGATCCTGGTCGAAGGTTCGGTGAACACCGAGAAGGCCGGTGAATACACGCTGACGTATTCGGTGACCGACTCCGAAGGTGCGTCGTACACGGTCAAGCGTGTCGTGACCGTCAGGGAGAAGTCCGAGCCGATCGAACCGAGCAAGCCGATCGAACCGACCGAACTGACGAAGCCGACTGAGCCGACGACACGGTGAAGCCGAACAAGCCGGATGCCGGCAACAAGCAGCCCGGCCTGTCGAAGACCGGCGCCTCTGTGAGCGGCGTGTTCGGCGCGTTCGCGGCACTGCTCGCGGTCGGTGCCGGCGCGGCGCTTGCCGCCCGCCGTCGGCGCGAGCCCCGGCGCTGAATCAGCGGATCGGCATATGATGCCGGTCGGTCACCTATTCGGTGGCCGGCCGACTTTTTGTTGACTGCCGGGGCCTCACGCGGGAGGTGAAGTCCACCCATCCCGCCAAAGTCCCATTTGAGTGTCTTCGGATGGGACTTTCGCCGGAACAAGTCGAAAGGAACCGGGGCCGGGACTCATGGGCTGGCGCATTGCCAGTCGGCCCTGTGTTCGTGTCGCGTGGGATGATGGTGGCATGGTGACATCGAACATTGTGGAGTTTGCGGGGAAAGCGCGCATGCCGCGCCTCGGCATGGGAACGATGGCGCTCTCTATCGAGGGACGCCCGGACCGGGCGACGGCCATCGGCACGATCCATGCCGCGCTTGACGCCGGAGTGCGTTATCTCGACACCGCATGGTCGTATTATCTGCCAAGCGAACCGGGGCCTGACGGTACAGGCGTGCCGCGTGATTTCGGGTACGGCGAGATGCTGGTTCATGCGGCGCTCGCCAGCTGGAGCGGTCCGCGCGATGAGGTTCTGGTCGCCACGAAGACTGGTTATCGCCGAACGCTGGAAGTGACGAACCGCGACGCGGAAGATCCTCAGCAATCCCCGGGCGACGGCGCGAGCGCATCCGCATCCGAGCGACAGCACCTGCAGGCGGCCGGCAGCCGGTACGGGTGGATGGCCGACTCGCGCCCGGAGACGATGATTCGTGACGCGAAGGAGTCCGCTCTCCGCCTCGGCGTCGACGCGCTCGATTTGTTGTATTCGCATGGCCCTGACCCCGCGGTTCCGTATGAGGATACGGTCGGCGCGCTGAAAACCTTGCTGGATGAGGGCGTGATTCGGTTCGCCGGCATCTCGCGCGTGGACAATGCGCAGATTGACACCGCCCGTGGGATTCTCGGCGACCGTCTGATTGCGGTGCAGAACCAGTTCTCGCCATCGCATCCCGACCCCGAGCATACGATGGGTCACTGCGCCGATCTCGGTCTTGATTTTGTGTGCTGGTCGCCGCTCGGCGGGTTCCTGGACGCATTCGACAGTCATGCGTATGATCCGTTCCGCACGGTCGCAGCGGCCCGCGGCGTCTCGTACCAGCGTGTGGTGCTCGCGTGGGAGCTGACCAGATATGACCGTCTGTTCACCATTCCCAGTGCCCGCAACCCGCATGAGGTCCGGGACTCGTTCGCCGCAGTCAATCTCACGCTCGCCCCTGAGGAGCTGTCTTTACTGCCGTGAATCAACGCTATGAGTCACCGTCATAAATACGGAACAGGCTCGTCGTCAAACGAGCCTGAGATACATGCTGGTGGTTCCGGGAATCGGTTGAAAACCGAAATGCGCATAGAACGCGCGTGCTTTATCGTCGTAAGGTTCCACAATGAGCGCACGTGACCCTAGTGCGCCGCTGACAGATCGTGCTCGCAGTGCCGAATATGCACTCAGCGTGTAGAATCTCGCCGGTTCACCTAACGCAGTGAATGACACGTACGCGACGGCCGTCCCATGCTGGGCCGATGACGGTGCGCGTTGTGCGGCCCACTTGTCGATGAACGGTACTCCACAAGAGAACTTCCCCCATTCTCTCTTCCGGGCCGAGCTTGCGCGGACGTTGGAAATGATGGATCATGCCCACTGCGGATCCCTTTCCGTGAGTTTTTCGGCTGCTGGCGGAACCGGCTGATCCAATGCCTGTATGAAATCTTCGAATGCCTGTGATTCCAGATGCAGGACGGTTGCTTCTTCTATATCCTTACGGGCTGATTCCAGGAGATGGCGAGCGGTCCATTGCGTGAGCGTGCTGCCGGTCAGCTCGGCGGCACGCTCGATGAGCTGCCGTTGCGCATCCGTCAGTCGAATGTCAAGCCGGGACGTTTTCTGTTTCGATACCGTTTGCTTCGTTAGTGTCGCCATAGAATTGTTGTACGGAAAAGATGCGTACAGATCAAGTTTAGTAGCAGGGGAGTAAGGCGCGGACATATAATCACATACTGTAAATTGTTTACGGTGTGAGATAATATTACAGATGTTTGCACGATGTATATGCCGCTGGAATGTATTGGCGGTACTCCGCGGAGCGCGGTAGTGCGGCAATGGTCGAATCGGAAGGCGGTGCGAAATGGGTTTTGAGCGGGAGGCGCTCAGCGAACTGTACGCCAGCGTGTGGGGCAACCGTTCCAAGATGCAGAAGGAGTTCGCGCGCGGTGCGCATGGCGAGCCATTCATTCTGCACGAGCTCGCACTGCGCGGCACCATGACGCCGTCGCAGCTCGCCAGTTCGCTGAAGGCCAGCTCCGGCCGCATCTCCACAGTGCTTGCCGCTCTGGAGAAAAAAGGGTTGATCACCCGAGACATCGACCCGGACGACCGCCGCATCATCCGCGTGAACCTTACGGATGCCGGGCGAGAGCGGTCCAAGTGCGACTTGGAGGAGATGCGTTCGGCAATCTGTTGGATCTTCTCGCAGATGGGGGAGCGGCGCACGCGCGAGTTCGTTGATCTGCTGTCGGAGTTCTCGACATACATGGCCATCTGCCATCCCGGCGCGCCGCGCCCGACCCCCGATGAGGTGCGGGCCGCGTTCGCCGAGCGTGACAGGCGTGTCGCCGATCATATGCGGACCGAGCGCGCGAAGGCCGGCGAGGAGTAGCTTCTTCCGCCGGCTGCGGATGACGTGGGGGACGGCGTGCGTGCCGTGTCTCTCGTGCGCAGCCAGCGCAAAGCGCGCCATTCACAGCGAATACACAGAATAATGCGTAATATCTTACACTGTAAGTAATCTAACAACAGAAACTAATTCGGGCATCGGATATCGATGCCGCGGCAAATAACGTAACCAATCACCAACAAAACACAAGGGGAAAGCCAATGCTTCGCATCCTGAAATACCTCTCCAAAGCGGAGATCGGTCAGATGCTCATCGCCCTGGTGACCATCGTCGGGCAGGTCTTCTTCGACCTCAAACTGCCCGATTACATGTCAGACATCACCACGCTCGTCGAGACGCCGGGCAGCGCGATGAGCGACATCTGGATCGCCGGCGGCAAGATGCTGCTCATCTCCCTCGGCTCCGTCGCCTGTGCCATCGTCACCGGCTACATCTCCGCACGCGTCGGCTCGTCATTCACCCAGCGCCTGCGCTCGCTCGAATTCCGCAAGGTCGAATCCTATGGCCCCGCCGAAATGAGCAAATTCTCCACCGCGAGCCTCATCACCCGCTCCACCAACGACATCACGCAGATCCAGATGTTCATCACCATCGGCCTGCAGCTCATCGTCAAGTCGCCGATCATGGCCGTATGGGCCATATGCAAGATCGCCGGCGAAGGTTTCGAATGGACTCTCGCCACCGGCATCGCCGTCGTCATCCTGCTCGTCGCCGTCGTCATCATGATGGCCATGGTCATGCCCAAGTTCAAGGCCATGCAGAAGCTCACCGACAACATCAACCTCGTGGCCCGCGAAAACCTCACCGGCCTGCGCGTCGTGCGCGCCTACAACGCTGAGGACTACCAGGAGGCCAAGTTCACCAAGGCCAACAAGGACCTCACCGACACGCAGCTGTTCACCAACCGCGTCATGGCGTTCATGATGCCGCTGATGAACACCGTCCTGAACGGCCTGATGCTCGCCGTCTACTGGATCGGCGCCTATCTGATCGACGCCGCCGGCCTGACGGACAAGCTCAACGTGTTCTCCAACATGGTCGTCTTCTCCAACTACTCCGTGCAGGTCATCATGAGCTTCCTGCTGATGAGCATGGTGTTCGTGCTCTGGCCGCGCGCCGACGTGTCCGCGCAGCGCGTGCTCGAAGTGCTCGACACCGATCCGATCGTCAAAACCGGCACCAAGACCGCCGCCGACGTGGCGCGTCTGGGCGGCGGGAAAACCGGCACCGTCGAGTTCCGCAACGTGAGCTTCACCTACCCCGGCTCACGCGAGGCGACGCTCGAAGGCATCGACTTCACTGCCGAAAAGGGCCAGACCGTCGCGTTCATCGGCTCCACCGGCTCCGGCAAGTCCAGCCTCATCAACCTCGTGCCGCGCTTCTACGACGTGTCGGCCGGGCAGGTGCTCGTCGACGGTGTGGACGTGCGCGAATACGATCTGAAAGCCCTTCGCGACAAGATCGGATACGTGCCGCAGCAGTCCGTGCTGTTCAAGGGCACGGTCGCATCCAACGTGAGCTACGGCGACGACGTGAACGGGGCAAGCTCCGCGGACGTCGAAATGGCCGACACCTCCACTCCGGCCGGCCGCAAACGCGAAGCCGAACTCATCGCCGCGGGCAAGAGAGCGGAAGGCGCCGCAATGCCGGCTGAACAGATGAACCGGGTCAAGGCGGCGGCCGGCGTCGCTCAGGCCACCGAGTTCGTCGAGCGCATGGACGGCACATACACCGCCCCGATCGCACAAGGCGGGTCCAACGTCTCCGGCGGCCAGAAGCAGCGCCTGTCAATCGCGCGCGCCGTCTACCGCCACCCCGAAATCCTGATCTTCGACGACTCGTTCTCCGCGCTCGACTTCAAGACCGACCGCGAAGTTCGCGACGCACTCGCCAAAGAAGCCAAGGGATCCACCAAGCTCATCGTCGCCCAGCGCATCGGCACGATCATGAACGCCGACCGCATCATCGTGCTCGATGACGGCAAGGTCGTCGGCCAAGGCACCCATCAGGAACTGCTCGACACCTGCGATGTCTACCGTCAGATCGCCGAATCCCAGCTCAGTCAGTCGGAACTGACCGCGTGAGATCAATACGGACTTTTAAGGAGTAACAAATGCCAGGACCAAGAGGACCAATGGGCGGCGGCCGCACGGTCGAAAAGCCTGCCAATTTCGGCAACGTGATGGGCAAGCTCGTCCACTACTGCCGCAACTACCTGCCCGTCATCATCATTGCGCTCGTGCTGGGCGCGGCCGGCACGATATGCCAGATCATCGGACCGGACAAGCTCAAGGACATGACCAACGAGATCGTCAAGGGACTGCCGGCCGTCGTGAACGGCAAGCCGGTGATGAACTCGGTCGATTTCAACGCCGTCGGCCGCATCGCCTGGCTGCTCGTCGCACTGTACGTCGGCTACGCGGTGCTCAGCTACGTGCAAAGCTGGATGATGGCGAACGTCACCCAGCGCACCGCCCAGCGCCTGCGCGAATCGATCTCGGTCAAAATCAACAAGCTGCCGCTCAAATACTTCGACAAGGTCAGCTACGGCGACGTACTCTCCCGCATCACCAACGACGTCGACGCCATCGGCCAGACGCTCGGCCAGTCCCTCGGCTCGCTCATCACCTCGGCGACGCTGTTCGTTGGCGCGCTCGTCATGATGTTCTACAACAACGTCATCATGACCCTGTGCGCGATCGGCGCGAGCATACTGGGACTCATCATCATGATGGTCATCATGAAATCCTCGCAGAAATACTTCGCTCGCCAGCAGATGGCGCTCGGCGACGTCAACGGCCACATCGAGGAGATGTACGCCGGTCACCTCATCGTCAAGGCGTACAACGGCGAGGCCGACTCAATCCGCCGCTTCGAGAAGTACAACGCCGACCTGTACGAATCCGGCTGGAAATCGCAGTTCCTGTCAGGTCTGATGATGCCGTTGATGAACTTCGTCGGCAACTTCGGCTACGTGATCGTGTGCGTGGTCGGTGCGGCGCTCGCCATGGACGGGCAGATCGAATTCGGCGTGATCGTCGCGTTCATGATGTACATCCGCCTGTTTACCCAGCCGTTGAGCCAGTTCGCGCAGGCGTTCCAGAACCTGCAGCGATGCGCGGCCGCCGCCGAGCGCGTGTTCGGCTTCCTCGAAGAGCCGGAGATGGATGCGGAACCGACCAAGGCCGAACTCGGCGTGGCTGATGCCGCTGCGAGCACGGCACGGACGGACAGCGGCAAGCTGGCGCATCGCGGCACTCGCGCGAATGCCACCGCCGGTATGACGGCTTCGCAGCGTTCGCAGCTGCTCGGCTACGATGCGGCCGGCAACCCCCGGACCGTGCGCGGCGACGTCGAATTCAGTCACGTGCGATTCGGCTATGAGCCTGGCAAGCCGATCATCCACGACTTCTCGGCAAGCGTCTCCGCCGGCCAGAAAGTCGCCATCGTCGGTCCGACCGGCGCCGGCAAAACCACCATGGTCAACCTGCTGATGCGCTTCTACGAGATCTCCGGCGGCTCCATCTCCATCGACGGCATCGACACCACTTCCGTGCCGCGCTGGAACGTACACGACCAGTTCTCCATGGTCCTGCAGGATACATGGGTGTTCCGTGGCACTGTGCGCGAAAACATCGCCTACTCCAAGCCCGGCGTCACCGACGAGCAGATCGTCTCCGCATGCAAGGCCGTCGGACTCGACCACTTCGTGCGCTCTCTGCCGCAGGGCTACGACACCGTGCTCGACGACAACACCTCGCTCTCCCAAGGACAGCGCCAGCTGCTCACCATCGCCCGCGCCATGGTGCAGGACGCTCCGATCCTCATCCTTGACGAAGCCACCTCCTCCGTCGACACCCGCACCGAAGAACTCATCCAAAAGGCCATGGATGCGTTGACCGTGGGGCGCACGAGCTTCGTCATCGCGCACCGCCTCTCCACCATCCGCGACGCCGACATGATTCTCGTCATGAACCACGGCGACGTGATCGAGCGCGGTACCCACGAGGAACTGCTCGCGGCGGGAGGGTTTTACGCCGACCTCTACAACAGCCAATTCACACTCACCGATTGATGGAGTGCCCGTTGCGCTCGCTGGATTGATGAGGCTGACAGCCCGGTGAACTTACGCATGGCAGTGCGCCGTTCGTGGGCTCGCCGGGCTGTTTGCTATGTAGGCGAGTGATGGGCGGAGAATTTCCTATATATGGTGCGCGACGGGTTCGGGGACTGTGGTTTGCGTCCCTATGTGCGCACGGTCGTCGTTCCGGCGCGCACATAGCGACGCAAACGGGAGAAGGATTGTTGAGAGCGGATGCGCTGGTGCGGCAGATGGCCGGTGTGCTTCCATAGAACATGATTGTGACGAGAGCAGAGGGGCGTCCGGCGCGTATCGCCCTCTCGGTCTGCCACACAATGCGTTTTTCGATGGTTTTTGGGCTGGTGTGGTACGCGGGCATCGGAGGAGTCGTTTCGGGCCGTTGAAAAATGGCGGTTTTGCGGTGCATGTTGTGCCACACCACGTGATGTGAGGGTTCACATTTCATTGTGAGGCAGACTGGCTGGCCACACAATGCGATTTTGATGTGATTTTGCGCTGGTGTGGTACGCGACCGGCTGCGCTGACGACTTGGCCGGCCGATGGCGCGGATGGTGTGCTCCCGCTGTCAGGAGCTGCCGAGCGTAGCGATGCTGGAGATCGTTCTTCCCGGCGGCCCTGCACCCTGTGATAATAATGCCAAGAATGTTACGTAATTCTGGGAACGGCGGTATCCAGGGGCTCTCTGAGAGCTGTGATTCCAATTGAAGACACAAGTCGCCGACGGACTTGATTCTTTTAGTAAACAATGTATATATTAACATAAACCGGCAAAGCTGCTGGCTGCCCTATAGGAGAAAAAACCAAATATGAGGAGAAAAAACCAAATATGAAACATAGAGCGATGTCATCGCGTCTGATGCCACTGGTGGCGTCCTGCGCGACGGTCGGCATGCTGCTGGCCGGACTACCTGCGTCGGCTGTCGCGGTCGGCACGACGAGAGCGGCAGCGTCCGACGCCTCGTCCTCCACCACAGCAACCATCACCCCCTCCGCCGATACCACGTTGCAGACATGGACGAGCGAGAAGAATTCCTCAATGGCGTCCAAGCCGTACATCGGCACACTGCAAGGGCCCTCGCAAGGCGTGTTCGGCGAGAAGTTCGAGTCCACGGATGCCGCGGACACCACCGATCTGAAGACCGGCCTGCTGACGTTCGACCTGAGCGCCTACGACCATGCCCCCGATTCCGCAACGTTCGAGATGACGTACCTCGGCTACCGCGGCAACCCGACGGCCACCGACACCGACACCATCAAGGTGACCCCCGTCGACACCACCGTGTGCACCAATAACGCCACAGACTGCGGCGCGAATGTCGCGACCGGCGCGACCAAGCCGAAGTTCAGCATCAACGACTCCTCATTCGTCGCCGAGTCCAAGCCGTTCGAGTACGGTACGACGGTTTACGCGGGCGACGCCATCACCGTGGTTCCCGCCAATACCAAGAAGGTCACCGTAGATGTGACCGAAATCGTGCGCCAGCAGTTCGCCGAAGGCAAGAAGGTCATCACCCTGGCCGTGGGCGAGACCAAGAAGACCGAGGTTCGTTTCGCCAGTTCCGAAGGCACGACGTCCCTGAACGGCGCGACCGCAGACATGGCTCCGAAGCTGACCGTTTCCGTGTCCACCAAGGACGATCTCAAGCCCTCCGCCGACACCACGTTGCAGGCATGGGCCAGCGAGAAGAACGAGAAGAAGAACACTGCGGCCTATGTCGGCGCGCTGCAACCGGAAGGCGATTACGGCGACTTCGGTGAGAAGTTCAAGTCCACCGACGTCCACGATGTCACAGACGCCAAGATGGGTCTGATGACGTTCGACCTGTCCGATTACACCGCGGCGCCCGAGCACTCCATCCTCACCTTGACGTATCTGGGCTACGCCGGTGCAGACAAGACCGCCACGGCCACCGATAAGGTCAAGGTGGTCGCTGTTGACACGTCGCGGTGCACCGGCACCGCTCCCTGCGACACCAACAATGCCACGTGGGCGAACCGCCCGGACTTCGAGGTGACCGATACCACGAAGACCGCGACGTCCCATGCGTTCGCTTATGGATCTAAGAAGTATTCCGATGGCATGACCGTCGAATCGGGCAACGCCAAGAAGGTTCTGCTCGACGTGTCCGACGTCATCAAGGCAGAGTTCGCCAAGTTCGGCACCGACGCCACCGAGAAGAAGATCACGCTGGCCCTGGGCGAGCTCAACAAGTCCGACATGCGTTTCGGCAGCAAGGAAGTCACCTCGCTGACCGGCGCCACCGAGGCCATGCAGCCGACCTTGTCCGTCACCAAGAAGCCGAAGGCATACACGCTGAGCATCGAAGGCCCGACCAAGGTCAAGTACCAGAAGGGCGAGGCGTTCGACAAGGCCGGACTCGTGGTCAAGGCCACCAGCACGGCCGACGGCACGGTCAAGACGCTGACCGAAGGCAACGGTGAGGATAACTACACCATCGACACCAGCGCTTTCGATAGTGCCAGCATCGGCGTATACCCTATTACCGTGAAGTACAACAAGGACCCCGAAATCGCCGCTTCATTCAACGCCTATGTCATCGCCAGTGTTGAGGACGGCGGAGACGGCGACACCAGCAAAGACGACTGGCTGTGGTACAAGCAGCCCGCGTCGCAGACCGACGCCACCGCCACCGCCGGCGGCAATTACGGCAACCCCGACAACAACCGTTGGCAGCAGACCACCTTGCCGTTCGGCAACGGCAAGATCGGCGGCACCGTCTGGGGCGAGGTCAGCCGTGAACGCGTCACCTTCAACGAGGAGACGCTGTGGACCGGCGGCCCCGGATCCTCGACCAGCTACAACGGCGGCAACAACGAGACCAAGGGTCAGAACGGCGCCACGCTGCGCGCGCTCAACAAGCAGCTCGCGAACGGCGCCGAGACGGTCAATCCCGGCAACCTGACCGGCGGCGAGAACGCGGCCGAGCAGGGCAACTACCTGAACTGGGGCGACATCTACCTCGACTACGGGTTCAACGATACGACCGTCACCGAATACCGCCGCGACCTGAACCTGAGCAAGGGCAAGGCCGACGTCACGTTCAAGCATGACGGCGTCACCTACACGCGCGAATACTTCGCGTCGAACCCCGACAATGTCATGGTCGCCCGCCTCACGGCCAGCAAAGCCGGCAAGCTGAACTTCAACGTCAGCATGCCGACCAACACGAACTACTCCAAGACCGGCGAAACCACGACGGTCAAGGGTGACACGCTCACCGTCAAGGGCGCTCTCGGCAACAACGGCCTGCTGTACAACTCGCAGATCAAGGTCGTCCTCGACAACGGTGAGGGCACGCTCTCCGAAGGCGCCGACGGCGCTTCGCTGAAGGTCTCCGACGCGAAGGCGGTCACGCTGTACATCGCCGCCGCGACGGACTACAAGCAGAAGTATCCGTCCTACCGCACCGGCGAAACCGCCGCCGAGGTGAACACCCGCGTCGCCAAGGTCGTGCAGGACGCCGCCAACAAGGGCTACACCGCCGTCAAGAAAGCGCACATCGCCGATCATTCCGCCATCTACGACCGCGTGAAGATCGATTTGGGCCAGTCCGGCCACAGCTCCGACGGCGCCGTCGCCACCGACGCGCTGCTCAAGGCGTACCAGAGGGGCTCCGCAACCACCGCGCAGAAGCGCGAGCTGGAAACACTGGTGTACAAGTACGGCCGCTACCTGACCATCGGCTCCTCCCGTGAGAACAGCCAGCTGCCCAGCAACCTGCAGGGCATCTGGTCGGTCACCGCAGACGACAACGCCCACGGCAACACGCCTTGGGGCTCCGACTTCCACATGAACGTGAACCTCCAGATGAACTACTGGCCGACCTATTCGGCCAACATGGGAGAGCTCGCCGAGCCGCTCATCGAGTATGTGGAGGGTCTGGTCAAGCCCGGCCGTGTGACCGCCAAGGTCTACGCGGGCGCGGAGACGACGAACCCCGAGACCACGCCGATCGGCGAGGGCGAGGGCTACATGGCCCACACCGAGAACACCGCTTACGGCTGGACTGCACCCGGTCAATCGTTCTCGTGGGGTTGGAGCCCGGCCGCCGTGCCGTGGATCCTGCAGAACGTGTACGAGGCGTACGAGTACTCCGGCGACCCTGCCCTGCTTAATCGCGTGTACGCGCTGCTCAAGGAGGAATCGCACTTCTACGTCAACTACATGCTGCACAAGGCCGGCTCCAGCTCCGGTGACCGCCTGACTACCGGCGTCGCGTACTCGCCCGAACAGGGCCCGCTGGGCACCGACGGCAACACGTACGAGAGCTCGCTCGTGTGGCAGATGCTCAACGACGCCATTGAGGCGGCCAAGGCCAAGGGAGATCCGGACGGTCTGGTCGGCGATACCACCGACTGCTCGGCCGACAACTGGGCCAAGGGCGACAACGGCAACTTCACCGATGCGAACGCCAACCGTTCCTGGAGCTGCGCCAAGAGCCTGCTCAAGCCGATCGAGGTCGGCGACTCCGGCCAGATCAAGGAATGGTACTTCGAAGGTGCGCTCGGCAAGAAGAAGGATGGATCCGCCATCAGCGGCTACCAGGCGGACAACCAGCACCGTCACATGTCCCACCTGCTCGGACTGTTCCCCGGTGATTTGATCACCATCGACAACTCCGAGTACATGGATGCGGCCAAGACCTCGCTGAGGTACCGCTGCTTCAAGGGCAACGTGCTGCAGTCCAACACCGGCTGGGCCATTGGCCAGCGCATCAATTCGTGGGCTCGCACCGGCGACGGCAACACCACGTACAAGCTGGTCGAGCTGCAGCTCAAGAACGCGATGTATGCAAACCTGTTCGATTACCATGCGCCGTTCCAGATTGACGGCAACTTCGGCAACACCTCCGGTGTCGACGAAATGCTGCTGCAGTCCAACTCCACCTTCACCGACACCGACGGCAAGAAGTACGTGAACTACACGAACATCCTGCCCGCCCTGCCCGACGCCTGGGCGGACGGCTCGGTGAGCGGCCTCGTGGCCCGCGGCAACTTCACCGTCGGCACGACCTGGAAGAACGGCAAGGCCACCGAAGTCAGGCTGACCTCCAACAAGGGCAAGCAGGCGGCCGTCAAGATCACCGCCGGCGGCGCCCAGAACTACGAGGTCAAGAACGGTGACACCGCCGTGAACGCCAAGGTCGTGACCAACGCGGACGGCGCCTCGCTGCTCGTGTTCGATACCACCGCAGGCACCACGTACACGATCGCGAAGAAGGCGAGCGCCAACGTGCCCGTCACCGGCGTGACCGTGACCGGCGCCAACACCGCCACCGCAGGCGACACCGTCACTCTGACGGCGACCGTCGCCCCGGCCAATGCGACCGACAAGTCCGTCACCTGGTCGACCTCCGACGCCGCCGTAGCTACGGTCAACGCCAACGGCGTGGTGACCACGAAGAAGGCCGGCAAGGTGACCATCACCGCCACGTCGAACGGCGACAAGACGAAGTTCGGTTCCATCGAGATCACCGTCTCCGCCGCGACCGTGCCCGTCACCAGCGTCACCGTTGCCGGCGACGCCGCGATGACCGTCGATGGAGAGCAGACCCTGACGGCGACCGTCGCCCCGGCCAATGCGACCGACAAGACGGTCACGTGGAAGTCCTCCGACGCCACTGTGGCGACGGTTGACGCCAACGGCAAGGTCGTCGCAAAGAAGGCCGGCGAAGTGACGATCACCGCCACGGTCGGTGGCGTGTCCGGCACGCTGAAGATCACGGTGAGCGACAAGGCCCCGACCGTCATCCCGGTCCAGTCCGTGACCGTGACAGGCAAGCAGGAGCTCGTCGAAGGCGCCTCCACGACCCTGACGGCGACCGTCGCCCCGGCTGACGCGACCGACAAGACGGTCACGTGGAAGTCGAGCGACGAGTCCGTCGCCACGGTCGACAAGGACGGCGTCGTGACCGCCAAGAAGGCCGGCACGGTGACCATCACCGCCACGGCCGGTGGCGTGTCCGGCACGCTCCACATCACCGTGACGGCCAAGCCCGTCGAGACCGTCCCTGTCACCAGCGTGGAGGTCACCGTCGAGGCCGGCACCACCGTCTCCGTCGGCAAGACACTCCAGGCCACCGCGACCGTCAAGCCCGGCAACGCCACCAACAAGAAGGTGACGTGGAAGTCGAGCGACGAATCCATCGCGACGGTCGACGCCAACGGCGTCATCACCGCGAAGAAGGCCGGCAAGGCCGTCATCACGGCCACCTCGACCGACGGCACGGACAAGTCCGGCAGCGTCGAGATCACCGTCGTGGATGAGACCAAGCCGACGCCCGACCACAAGTCCGTCAAGGCCGATACCGGCGACGTGACCGCCGGCAAGACCGGTACGGTCACCGAGCCGAAGGACGTGGCGGGCTGGAAGAGCCGCTCCATCATCAAGCAAGGCAAGCTCGGCAAGGCCGAAATCGCCGACGGCACGCTCGTGTATGCGGCCGGCGACAAGACCGGTGACGACAGCTTCATCGTGCAGTACACGATGGCCGACGGCACGGTCATCGACGTGACCTACCGCGTCACGGTCAAGGCCGCCGAAACCGGCAAGAACGACGGCGACGGCAAGGGCGACGGTGTCGCGAAGACCGGCGCCGCCGTCGCCGCGCTCGCCGGCCTCGGCTTGATGCTGCTCGCCGTCGGAGTGAGCGTGGTGATGATTCGCCGCAAGCACTCCGCCTGATCCCCAGTCAGGCCGGCCAGTCGTGACCGGTCGGCCTGACTGACTCTTTCTCCACCGTCCCCCGTCGGATAAACCCCGGCGGGGGACGGTGGCTTGTTGCGGCCGGTCTGCCGTCGCGCGCGGCGTGGCCTGCAGACGGGTGCCGCACGTCACGCTCATGCGCGATACTGGAGACATGAAGATTTCCGCTGACTTCACGGTGATGCCCGACGACTTCGCCAAAGCCGCCGCGCCCGAATACCGCACCGACGGCGTGCCCGTCATCTCCTTCCCGTTCTATATCGACGAGATCGATCCCGCCGCCCGGTACCTGCACTGGGCGTTCACCGACCCCGACTCCATCCCGGTCTGCGGATTCGAATGGATTCACTGGACGGTCGCCAATCTGCCCATCGACGCGCTGATGTACGACTTCAACGATTCCCATGCACTGCAGATTCCGCCGGACTTCTCCCGGCAGCTGCCCTCCATGATTCCCGAGACCGTGCAGGGCCGCACGTCGGCCGCGAGCAAGCTGGTCGGCAGCACGAATCCGCAGGTGACGATGCGCTACAACGGGCCCCAGCCGCCCGACAAGGACCACGACTATTCGCTGCACGTGTGGGGCACCGCGAAGCCGTTGCCGGGTCTGAACCAAGGATTCTGGCTCAACGAGCTGTTCCACGCGCTGCGTGACGTCGACCACGTCACCGATCAGGGTGTGATGTTCATCACCGGAAAAGCCTGAGGGCTGATGCCGTATACTCCCGTACGGAGTCATACACTCATGTGACAGGAGGCGCGCCGCGGATGCGCGCCGCAACGTGCACGCGACAGCGTGTGCACAGCAAGAAAGGACAGTACCGAATACTATGGCATGCACCACGATTCTGGTCGGCAAGGACGCCAGCTATGACGGTTCGACCATCATCGCCCGCAACGAGGATTCCGCCAACGGCGAATTCAACCCGAAGCGGTTCATCGTCGTCAAGCCCGATGAACAGCCGCGCGAATACCGCAGCGTCATCAGCCACCTGACCATTGACCTGCCCGACGATCCACTGCAGTACACCGCAGTGCCGAACGCCGACCTGAAGGAAGGCATCTGGGGCGAGGCCGGCGTCAACGAGGCGAACGTGGCCATGAGCGCCACCGAAACGCTGACCACCAACGAGCGCGTGCTCGGCGCCGACCCGTTTGTGGAATACCGGGCGGCACGCGGGCGGGAAGGTGACTCGGATTACGAGCCGGCCGTGCCCGGCGGCATCGGCGAGGAGGACTTCCTGACCATCGTGCTGCCGTACGTCACCACCGCGCGTGAGGGCGTGCAGCGGCTTGGCGACCTTCTTAAGGAATACGGCACCTATGAGATGAACGGTGTCGCGTTCTCGGACGCCGACGAGATTTGGTGGATGGAAACCGTCGGTGGCCATCACTGGATCGCCAAGCGCGTGCCCGACGAAGCGTATGTGACGATGCCGAACCAGCTCGGCATCGACGAATTCGACCTCGATGACGCCCTCGGTGAGCAGGAGAACCACATGTGCTCCGAGGATCTGGTCGAATTCATCGAGCGCAATCACCTTGATCTGGCCGTCGAATCGACGTCGCCGTTCAACCCGCGTGATGCCTTCGGCTCGCACTCCGACTCTGATCACGTGTACAACACGCCGCGCGCATGGGTCATGCAGCGGTTCCTCAACCCGTACGACGAGATGTGGGACGGCCCCGAGGCCGACCACCGCCCGGACAGCGATGACATCCCGTGGGCCCGTCAGCCCGAGCGCAAGGTGACGATCGAGGACGTAAAGTACGTGCTCAGCTCGCACTATCAGGGCACGCCGTTCGACCCGTACGGCCACCTCGGCGACGAGCACACACGCCACATGTACCGCCCGATCGGCATCAACCGCCAGAGCCAGCTGGCCGTCATGCAGATTCGCCCGTACCGTCCGCAGTCGGACCGCGCGATCCAGTGGATCGCCTACGGCTCCAACCCGTTCAACACGCTGGTGCCGTTCTACCCGAACGTCAACGAAACGCCGAAGTATCTGGAAGACACGACCACGCGCGTGACTTCCGAGAACTTCTACTGGGAGAACCGCATCATCGCCGCGCTGTGCGACGCGGCGTTCGCGGAGACCTCCAACGCCATCGAGCGCTATCAGGAGAAGACCGGCGCGATGGGCCACCGTTTGATCGCCGCCACCGACGAGCAGGTCGCGCGTCTGGGCGGTGCCGACGAGGCCGCGGCCGCCTTGGCCGACGCGGAGTTGGAGGCGGCGAACGCGGACGGCGACGTCGAGCCGATGGATCCCGAGGACATCATCGACGCGACCCGTAACGACGAGGTGCGCGACATCCTCGCCGCCGCCAACCAGACCATGGCCGACCAGCTCAAGACCGAGACCGACCAGCTGCTCGACACCGTGCTCTACACCGTGAGCATGAAGATGAAGAACGGTTTCAACCGCTCCGACAACTGATGCGCTGAGAGGCTCCCGGCCAAGCGTTTTCGGCCGCCAGCCGCTTCGACGGTAAGCAAGCGTCATACATCTACAGAAAGGTTCACCTACTGATGACTACTATCGAGGAGTTCACCAGCCAGTACGGGCTGGTCAAGAAGATCGACGCCTTCGGGTTTATGAAGTACCTGCACGACAATCCCGACGCGCCGCGCAAGCACGGCAAGGTCGTGCTCGTCACCGCCGATACGCCGCTCAAGGCGTCGCGCGGCGAGGGCAAGACCACGACGACGATCGCGCTGATCGATGCGCTGCGGGCTCGCGGCATCGACGCGACCGCCGTGCTGCGCCAGCCGAGCATGGGCATCACCGCCGCCGGTTCCAAAGGCGGTGCCTCGGGCGGCGGCAAGGCTTCGCTGACCCACCCCGAGCTCATCGACTGGGGCCTGTGCGGTGAGATGGCCGCCATCGCCGCCGCGCAGAACCTGCTCGTCTCCTTCGCCGAGAAGGCTGTGGACGAGGGGCGTATCGACACGATCCTCGTGCCGCGCGTCTCCGAAGTGCCGTCCCGCTCGCTGCGTTCCATCACCGTGGACGCGGGCAAGAACAACGTCGCCGAGAAGGTCGTGCTCACCCCGACGTCCGAGCTGATGCAGATCGTCGTGCTGTCCCGTTCGATGGATGAGATCGGCGAGCGCGTGGCCGCGATGATCGCCGGCACGAAGGACGGCGAACCAGTCAAGTTCGGCGACTTCATCGACCTGTGGCGTATCACCGATATGCTCGCCGATGCGGTCAAGCCGGCGCTCACCGAGACGGTGAACGGCTCGCCGGTGTATGTGCATGGCGGCCCGTTCGCCAACGTGTCGATCGGCATCCCGACGCTGGTCTCCGTGGAGCTGGCGTGCGCCCTGCACGATGTGGTCATCGTCGAGGCCGGTTACGGCACCGACGCCGGAGCGCAGAAGTGGCTCGACATCGCCTGCCGCGAGTATGGCGCGCAGTGGCCGTCCGCGGCGGTCGTCGTGACCCGCGCCTCGACGTGGCGTGATGACCCGGAGCTGGCGTGGCGCTACCCGTTCCACGTGGACCGCTTGGAGAAGCTCGACATTCCGGCGTTCCCGCTGGTGAACCTGTGGGACGGCGAGGACGATCAGATTCCCGAACTGCGCGAGACCGCGGCCCGTCTGGAGCTGCGCGACCCCATCATCGGCAACCTGTATCGCGACGGCGGCGAGGGTCTGAGCGACCAGATCGACGCATTCGTCGATGTGCTGTCCAACGCGTCGATGCCGTCCAAGCACGACAGCCACAAGGGCATGGCCCTGCTGGAGAACGTGAAGTGGGTGGCCGAGAACGCCTACGGCGTGCCGGCCAGCCGTGTGCTGCTCAAGGACGGTTTCCTGGATTCCCTGGGTGCTGCGGATGATCTGTGCAAGGCCGCCGGCATGTCGCTGGACGATCTGGCGCTGGTCGCCGTCAAGTCCCCGGCCACGATGACCGACAACGACCGCGCTCCGGAAGACGAGCGTACGGTCACCCTGAAGAAGGTCGAAGTGCACGCAGGCGCCGGGCTGGTTCACGTGAACCTCACCACGTCCCTGACCACCCCGATGCCCAAGATCGTCTGATTGCGGCAGAGGCGTGCCGCCGGGGTGCCGGGGTACGCGTGCTGTGAGAGTGTGCGGCGGCGTGGCATGCGGAATCATGCCGCACTCGCGCTGGCCGCACACCGTGACTGCATCATCACAACCCCTTTCGGATTGTCGGCCGATCATACGGGCCGACTGGCCGCAAGGGGCTCTTTCATTTATATATCGGCAACCTGTGTGCCGCAGAAAAGGCGTCACTGTGTGAGGGTTACGTCACTGTGTGCGTCCTCACACTCCGTGACGCACCCCCGCAACCCTTGCAAAATAAGGGTTTTGCGATTTACGTCACTGTGTGAGGGCTCGCAGCGTGACGGTGGTCGCACACAGTGACGCTATGCGCGACAATATAGCGGCGGATACCATCACACCTGAGCTCAGAAGTTACCGCCGTTCCAGCCCCAGTCGGTGGTGGCGGTGTAGCGGATGTAGGTGCGGTCCTCGGGGATGCCGAGCTCGCTGTTGAGCGCGGCCATGATCGACTTGGTCAGCTTCTCCCACGCAGAACCGGGCACGGAACGGCCGAACACATTGACCTCGACGTATGCGGCCGGGGCATCGTCGCTGCCGCCGAAGTAGATCGGCATATCATCCTCGAATGGGCACATCAGCCAGCCCTCGGACTTGCCGGGGACGGCCGTGATCGCCTTGCCGTAGGCGGCCTTCAGCGCTTCGCGCTGCTCGGGAGTGGTCTTGACGGATACGTGAGTGTGGATAACGGGCATGATTCCTCCTTGATTGGGTTCGTTCCCTATCCTAATCGGTTCCGCGGCGGGCGCGGGCTGTGCGGCCATGTGTGAAATCAGTGGCGGTTCAGGAAAACCGCGGTGTGAAGTCAGCGATATGTATTAGACAATCAATGTGAGGAAATTGATTGAACAGCTGATGAAGTTCGGTATTGTCGGTGTGGTCGCGTTCATCATCGACTGGGGTCTGATGAACATTCTGCTGATGACGCATATGCATAACGTGCTGGCCACGTCAATCTCGTTCTTCGTCTCGCTGATATTCAATTACTTGGCGAGCATGAAATTCGTGTTCAAGCACCGGCCGGACATGGCGCGCTGGATGGAGATCGCGATTTTCTTCGTGGCGGCGCTTATCGGCTGGTTCATGAACGAGGCGATCGTGTGGACCAGCACGTCGTGGATGCCGCATGATTCCATGTATTCCATGCACACGAAGTACGTGCTGTGGACGAATGTCGGCAAGCTGGTAGCCACGGTAGTGGTGATGATCTGGAACTTCGTGATCCGCAAGTGGCTGCTTGACGATACGCATACCAATGCGATGAACCGTTTGAGGAAGTCCGAGAACCGTTTGAGTCAGGAAGAGCTCGAAGCGAAGTGGGAGAACAGCTTCTCGCATCGGCTTGGCCTGTGGTCGCTCGCGCATACGCCGGAGGGCTGGCCGAAGTAGCGCGGTATGCGCTCTCAAAACTCGCAGATAGAGTGTGTTTTCCTTCAAAAATGCCTTGTATCCGCGAGTTTTGAGAGCGGCACCCGGCGTATCACACGCTGACTTCGGTCAGAGTCGGGGTTTCGGTGCTGGATTTGATCTGCCGGAAGCCGACGAAGGCGATGGCAAGCGAGGTGATCGCCAGCACGGTCGCCATCAGGAAGCCTCCATGCGATCCCATGTGATCGATGAAGACACCCGCGATGGCTGAGCCGGCTGACGAGCCGATCGAGTTCATTGCGCCCATCCACGCCACGCCTTCGGTGAATCGCGTGGGAGGCACCAGATGCAGCATCAGCTGATTGCCGTTGATCCACGTAGGTGCCTGGCAGACACCGATCAGCAGGTAGATGATCATGATCACCCACAGATGCTTGGCGAACATGAACGTGCCCACGCCGAGATTCACCACGATGAGGCAGAAGTAGAAGCGCTTCCACAGCGGGATGGTCCAGTTCTTCGCGCCGTACACCAGTGCGCCGCATAGCGAGCTGAACGAGAAGCATGCGAACACGAAACCGGTGTATTGCTTCATGTTCGCTTCGGTGGCGAACGCGATGATCGAGATGTTCGACGCCGACTGGAACGCGCCAAGACTGAACCAGGTCACGCACACGGCGATCAGGCCCGGCCCCCAGATCGACTCCTTCTTGCCGGCGCGGGAATCGGCGATGGCTCGGTCGACGGCGGCCTGCACGGCCTGCTCATCGTCGCCGCGGGCCTCGGCCTCTCGGCGGGCGCGGTCGGCGGCGTCCCTCTCGCGCATCCTCTGCGCCTTGGCGGCCTCGCGCTTGCGGTACTCCTCGCGGGTCAGACCGGCCTCTCGGGCCAGCTGGGTCTGTGATTTCGGCTCGGTCGTCAGCTCGGTCAGGAACATCAGCGCGCCGATGACGACGCACACGCCGGTGAACGAGAACGCCAGCAGGCCAGAAATCACCGCCAGCGTAGAAGCCAGCGGATTGCCGATGATCCACATGCATTCATCGAACACGCCGGACAGCGAGAGCGCGCGGTCGGTGCGCTCCCGGTCTCCCTTGAGCATGGTCGTCCAGCGGGCGCGGCTCATCGCGCCCCACGGCGGAATCGCGGCGAGGAACGGCGTCAGGCAGTACAGCACCCATACCTGGGCGCGGTTGGTGATGCTGGTGGTCAGGGCGATGGCGGCGACGATCCAGACCAGGATCGTCGGAATCGACACCTGCCGCTGGCCGAACTTGTCGACCAGCTTGCCGAGCAGCGGGCTGGAGACCGCCAGCGCGATCGCCTGGATGGCGGTGAGCACGCCGGCCAGCGAGTAGTTGCCGTAGTAATGCTGCACGGAGATGGTGATGGTCATGCCGACCATGGGGAACGGCATGCAGGCGATCACCGAGCCGATGGAGAACCTTGCGGTGTGCGGCATACGCAGCAGTTCCGCGTATCCGCCGAATACCTTATGGGCGACTTCCTTGATTGCAGCCGCGACATTGGCGTTATTGGACATGACAGCATCTCCTTTCCGCTCCCGATTGGATGTCCCCCGTCGGCGTGGCGTTGCCGGCGGAGCCCTCATCGTATTGATGTGTTGTCCTGTTGGTCGCGCAAAGGATGCTTTGCATGTTTGCGTCACGGCAACTTTAATCGCGCGTCGGGGCGCGACACGCGGTGTTGATATCACGAACGCATCAATTTTCATAACGTTCATAAACGACGGTGATATATCGGTGTATCAGATGGGGTGACGAGCCGGAGTCGGGTGGTGCCGGGACGATATCGGGTGGGGCTGAGCTGTGCCGGGGCGGGGCGATGTTCGTCGGGCAAACGCCGCCGCGGACGCGGCATCGCCGGCCGGCCGGTGAATGTGGGACAATGAAAGACAGACATCACGAGTCCCGCAGGAAGGCCGCATATGCCGACAACCACCATACATTTCGTCCGCCATGGCAAGGTATACAATCCCGACCATCTGTTGTACGAGCGGCTGCCCGGATTCCACCTGTCCGACCGCGGCATGCGCATGGCGCAGGCGACGGGCGCATACATCGCAGCCGACCCCAGGCTCAACACGGTTGCCGCGGTGTATTCGTCCCCGCTGGAACGCACCTGCGAAACCGCCGGTGCCATTCTCGACGCGCTCAACCCGGTACGCGCCGGGCGTGGGGAGGAGCCGCTGGAACTCATCACCGACCCGCGTGTGATCGAAGCGGGCAACGAGTTTCGCGGCAAGCGCATCGGACATGGCAAGGGCGCGCTGTGGCGCGACGGCAACTGGAAGCTCGTGCTCAACCTGTGGAAGCCGAGCTGGGGCGAGCCGTACCGGCACATCGCCGAACGCGTGGGCGCGTTCGCGAACGAGAAGATCCGCGAGTATGCCGGACGGCAGATCATCGTCGTCAGCCACGAGTCGCCGATCTGGAGCTACCGGCACCTGCTGGAGACCGGCCACCCCGAGCATTGGATGTTCCTACGCAAGACCGCGCTCGCGTCGATCACCTCGATCACCTACGACAGCGATACGGGCAAGGTGATGTCCATCACATATGCCGACCCTGCGGCGCAAGTCGAGTGAGTGCGGCGTGCGCCGGCCGTACAATACACAGAGAGGACGGCTGCGGGCTCGCCCGCGAAAAGGTGCGCATGCGGCGCGGGCCGGGACTGACGGCGGCCGCGTAGCGGTCACTTGTGACGACGCCGCGTAACGGCAGACGGCGAGTGGCCGGCGGTGCTGTGACGCGGTGGCCCGCGGTGCCGGCGACCGGCACCTGGCACCCGGCACGGCGGAAGGTTCCGCGCGTCGGCGGACAATGAAAGCGAAGGAGCGATATGGCATTCCAACTTGACGCGACGGCGATCGCCCATGTGTCGATGAATCCCGCGGTACGCGATGCGGCGGCCGTCGGCGCCGGACTGATCGAACTGTGGCCGCTGACCGACGCCAAGCAGATGGACAATGACACGAAATACGGTGAGAACCTGCAGGTGCGGATGACCCGCATGGCCGCACGGGTCATGACCGGTGACGACGTGACGGTCCCCGATGCGGAGTTCGTGTATGAGGGTGCGGATGAGATTCCCGGTCGTCCGCAGCGAATCGTCGATGCGTTGCTCGCCGCGAATGACGCTTACGACGAGATGGGCGACTACTCCGAAACCGGCGACACGAGGCTGATCATGAGAGGCGCCGGCCAGTTGGGCGTCGATTGGGATGATGACACCGTGCACGCCATCGCCGAAGCGTTGGAGGCAATCGAACAGGCCATCGGTGCCGCCGATGGTGCCGCCGGTGGTGCCGCCGCCGGTGCCGCCGCGCCTGCGAATGCTGCGCCCAGTGCCGATGTCGAAGCCATCGCGCAGCGATTCGCCACGGTGACGGTGGCGGCCGACGGGTTGCTGCGCCTGATCGATCTGCGCAAGCCGTCGCGCGCGGTGCCGGTGATGTTCTATGTCAACGAACTGTGCGAGCGCCTGTCGGTGCCGCGGCTGTGCTTCAAGGCCGAGCAGCTGTCGTCGCTGATGACCGCCCGATCGCTGACTAACGACGACGAGGCCGTCCTAGCCGAAACGGTGAAATTGTTTACTATGGTCGCGGCGAGTGAGTGGAAACGTCACCATGACGACGTGCTGTGGGATGCCGCCGAGGCGAAGCGGCTCGCGAAAGAGGAGGACGAGCGCCGCAACAAGGAGGCGCTCGCCGCCAAGTTCGCGCACGTGGGCGACGACCCGTCCAAGCCACCCGTGGAGCTGTGACGGCTGCCGCCTGACGTCTGATGGGACGGGGCGGAGACCTGAAATATATGCGATTCACCGCTGACTGCTCGGAATCGTGCCGACCTGCTTGCGGCGCGGCCGCTGAATGTGGCGTACCTCTTCCAGAACCTGAGGAACGCCTTGCCGAACGAGCACCCGTAGTAGGGTTTGTCCAGCGGTGGCTCGCCTGTGCCGAACTGAGAGGGGCCGGCGTAAGGACTGTTGCCGCCGTACTCCGGCGCGGCCGTATATGGCTGCTGTGGTGCGGCGCCGGCTCTATTCGCCGTCGTCGTTGAACGCGATGGTGTCGTCCGGGCCGAGGAGCAGGCGTTCCGCGAGACTGATGATGGTCAGCAGCAGTGCGGTCAGTGCGACCACCATGATCGTTGCGGAGAAGATCAGCGGGGTGCGGAACGAGTTGAAAGCGGCCTGCAGCCAGATGCCCAGGCCGTTCATCGCGCCCAGATATTCCGCCGTCACCGCGGTGCCGAACACATAGGCGGCGCTGATACGCAGGCCGCCGAACACCTGGCGGGCGGCGACGCGCAGCTTCACATGCCACAGCGCCCATGCGCGGGTGGCGCCGCAGGTGAGCGCCACGTCCTCGTAGAACTGCGGTACGGCGAGCATGCCGCGGCACGTCTGCACGGCGACGGGGAACACGCCGAATACGGCGACGATCACGATTTTGCCGAGCGGCTCGAACCCGAACCAGATCATGAACAGCGGGGCGATGGTGATGAGCGGGATGGTCTGCGCGGCGGCGAGCAGCGGATAGATACCGCGATACAGGGTTTTGGACACGTACAGGCCGATGCCGATGAGCACCCCGGCCACCGCTGCGATGAGAAAGCCGGTGATTGCCTCGTATGTGGTGATGGCGGTCGCCTCCCACAGGTCGGGCCAAGTCTTGACGATCGATGCGGCGATCTGGCTGGGGGAGGCGAGCACGCGTTGGGAGATGTGGCCCGCATCCACGGCGATCTCCCATACGATGAGCAGCCCGCCGACCGTGACCGCCGGCGGCGCGACGCGTGCGAACAGGGATTTCAGTGTGCGCATGGCGTGATCTTCGGACAATGTGAAACCTTAGGGATGGGATTGATGGGGACTGGCGGGTTGACGGGCTGACGGAGGGAGATGGGCCGGGTAGGAGGGAGAAGGGCCCCGGAATCGTTACGAGAGTCGGAAAACTCCCCTCCGTCCCGTCTCGTGACGGACCGAAGGGGAGCGGAGGTTGGCCCGGCCGGCTGTGACGAACCTGTGCTCGCGGATTCGCTGAACTGTAGATAGATTGGCTGTGGCCGGACTGGCTGCAGCCGGATCAGCCCACGTACTCGTTGGTCGCGAGGTCCTTGGCCTGCGGCGCGGACGCGGGATCGTTGCCGTCCTGGTCCTTGTAGGTGCCGGCCTTGTACTGGAACTCCAGGTACGGCTGCGCGTCATCGAAGTTCGTGGTGCCGGGCAGCGACTTCGGATCGTCGGTCGTCCAGTAGTTGTTCTTGGCGATCTCCTCCATCGAGGTGCGGGTCAGCTTGGAGTCGAGCTGCGCCTCCTTGGCCTGTTCGACCAGGATGTCGGCGGCCTTGTCCGGGTTGGCGAGCGCGTAGTCGTAGCCCTTCTTGGTGGCGGCGATGAACTTCTTCAGCGCATCCGCGTTGGCGGAGTCCTTGAGCCAGGAGCCCTTGACGGCGAATCCCAGCTGGTCGGGGTTGCCGGGCACGCCCCAGTCGGAGGCGACGAAGCAGTTGAGCTTCGGGCCGTTCAGCTCGCTTTCCACGCCTTCCCAGGTCACGTAGAAGCCGCCGAAATCACCCTTGCCGCTGGTCAGCGTCTCGAAGGTGTTGGTGCCGGCCGTCGCGGTCTTGATGTCGCCGGTGCCGCCAGCGTACTTGATCATCTGGCGGACGACCGCGGTCTGCTCGGCGGAGCCGAAGCTGACGAAGGTCTTGCCGGAAAGGTCCTTGGGCGTCTTGATGTCGGTGCGGGACGCCAGCGCGCACCAACGGGCGACCGGCTTCTGCGTCAGGTCGAACACGAACTTCAGGTCAGCGCCCTGCGAGTTGAACGCGGCGACGTTGCTCAGCGTGGTGAAGCCCACGTTGGCCACGCCGTTCTCGACGCTGGTTTCAGCTCCGGCCTGGGCGGTCGGCAGGATCTTCACGTTGACGTCGGCATCCTTGTAATAGCCGAGCTTCTGAGCCACGTACAGACCGATGTGGTTCGTGTTCGGCGTCCAGTCGAGCATGAACGACACGGTCGGCGTGGAGCCGGAGTTCTTGGAATCGGTGTTGCTCGCGGAATTGGTGTTTCCGCAGGCGCTGAGCGTCAGGCCGAGCGCGACGGCCCCAACCATCGCCACGATCTTGCTGAAGCCCTTGACTGTCTTCATCTTCTGTCTCCTTGCCTTCTGCGCACATCGTGCGCCTGCCGGCTGACACACGCCGGGCGGGAAGGTGAGGAGCCCGCGCGACATGAATCAGACCCGTCGCATCGCAGCGCGACACATATCGCCTTGCAATGCGTTTACTTCTCTGATGTCTGGCACGGCTGCTGCCACCAACCGCGCGAACGTTCTCCAGTATAGCGGTATGCGGGGGATCGTGGTATGTCTCGACGGGCGGCTTCGCGCAGGAGTCGGTGTGACGGCGCGGCATCGGGCCGCCATGGCATGTCTCCCGCCGGTGGACATGTGTTTGCCGGATTGCCGGGGCATTGCTGTTTTCTGCTGTTCTCGGGGCGGACCGTTTCCCCGCCGGGTTCATGGGCTACGATGCTAGTGGCTCGTGAAATGGCTTGTGAGATCAAGGAGGATGCCGATGATGAAGGCCGTGTTCTTCGACTTGGACGGGACGCTGATCGATTCCGATCCGTATTGGGTGCGCTCTCAGGAGACCTTGGTGCGCTCCTGTGGCGGGGAATGGAGCGACGCGCTCGCCGATGCGCTGCAGGGGGCGGCCTTCCCCGAGACCGTGCGTCTGCTGCGCGGTGCGGGGGTCGATTGGGATGGCGATGCAATCGTGCGGCACCTGTCCGATGAGGTGCTGCGCATGGAAAAGGAGCGTCTGCCGTGGATTGAGGGCGTTCGCGATGTGCTGTCCGGTCTGGCGGCGGCGCGCGTTCCGGCCGTGCTGGTGACCGGCTCCCCGCGCGAGATCGTCGAGAATGTGATGGTGCAGGCGCCTAAGGGCGCGTTCGTCGGCTATGTGTGCGGCAACGACGATGTGACGCCGAAGCCCGATCCAGCGCCGTATTGGCGTGCGGCGTCGATGGTCGGGCTGCCGGCCGATGCGTCGGGCACCGGTCAGTGTCTGGTTTTCGAGGATTCCAGGCCCGGGTTGACGGCGGCTCGGGCGTCGGGCGCGACGGTGGTCGCGGTCACCGGTCATGCGCGTGTGGATATGAGCGACAGTGGGCTGTGCGATGAGGCAATCGTTGACTATCGCGGGCTGACCATCGCCGATTTGGCCGGCTGGATGTGATGTGTCAGCCTGATTGTCGTGGCGTTGCAACGGTTTCATGGGTTGTTCCCTCATATTCGCACGTGTTTGGGCTTCGCGTGACTCGGTCGGATAACAGGAACTTCATCCTTCGGTGCGAAAGCGGCATCTGCGTTTCGAGGGGGTGATTTCGTCTCGCCCAAACATCTATCTACGTTTCGAGGGGTTGCTGTCTGCCAGTATACGAAGTATGAGGGGCGGAATATCGCCATCAATATAGGGAGGATTGACGAAAAGCAACCCCTTGAAATGCAGATAGATGTCTGCGAGGGCTGCGATCAACCCCTTGAAACCGAGAAAGTGGTGTTGCGGACTCTTTTCGTGTGGTGGCGCTTGATTATGCTGTGGCTTGGCTACGACATATTGCGAGTGCACTGTCGATGATGAGTGAATGGCGGTGGGGATGCCATTCGATGATATGAAGCTCGTCAAGCGTGGAATCTCCAGTGTACGAGCACGAATCCGCTCGTTTGCGTCCCTAAGTGCGCGCCGAAACGACGACCGTGCGCACATAGGGACGCAAACAGGGGCATTTGCGTCCTTATGTTCGCGCGCTTGTCGTTTCGGCGCGCACTTAAGGACGCAACTCGGGGAGTGACGGGAGTGTAGGCACGTATGTGGGTCTTGCGGCGCAGCAAAGATATGGGGCAGTCCCAAAGAAACCGGGTGAAGGTAGCGGTGTGAATGGGCGCGGCATGTACGAACGCGGGGTAGGTGGGCAATGCGCAATCAGCAGAAACGGTGCGTCTCGGGCGGGAATGGTTGGAAGGATCCAGCGCGCTGACAAGTAGGAGGAGCGGGCTTGCGAGGCGAACCAGCATGGAAGGAGTTGGTGCACCGCATTGACTGGCAGGAGCGAGCGGCGGAACGAAAGGGGTGTAAACAAGGCAACGGGGAGTGCCGCGTGTGACCGTTTACATACATGAGTGTAGGGATTGTGTGACGACTCGCTGTGCGCGCTAACACGATTTGCGTTTTGCCAGTGGTTGCGATATATGAGTATCAACGATAATTTCGGTTGCGGTGATGGAATCGAAACAAGCAATTGGAGCTGTATAAGTAGTAATACAAGGGGACGATCATGAACAACGATCAGAACAAGGTCATGGACCAGCGCGAGACCCGCGAGGACGAGTCGCAGGATTGGGCGACGCTGTTCGCCGGTCTCGCCGCCTGAGCGCGCCGAAATATCCTGACCGAGGCGCACTTGCCGGATTGACGATACATCGCCGTACATGGAATCCGACAGTCACCCATCGGCAGGACGACGCAGCAACCTTCATGCGCAACGCCGTCGAAGCCGCCATCAAAGCCGGCGCTTCGACCGCCATACCAGCAGCCGTTCTTTCTGCCATCGACGGCGCGACCGTGAGACCGATTGACCAAAAGTGAGTGAACCGGCTCACGTCCCGTTGACGCGGCACAATGGAACGTATGACTGAAGCTGAACATTCAAAAGACACCAAACCAGAACTTCCGGCTCATGTTCGCGTGCGCTTCTGCCCATCGCCGACCGGCACGCCGCATGTCGGCATGATCCGTACGGCGTTGTTCAACTGGGCCGAAGCCCGCGCCACCGGCGGCAAGCTGATCTTCCGCATCGAAGACACCGACGCCGTGCGCGACTCCGAGGAAAGCTACAACCAGATTCTCGAATCCCTGCGCTGGCTGGGCATCGACTGGGACGAGGGCATCGACGTGGGCGGCCCCCACGGCCCGTACCGCCAGTCCGAGCGCGGCGACATCTACAAGGATGTGGCCGCAAAGCTGCTCGAAGCCGGCTACGCCTATGAGTCCTTCTCCACTCCGGACGAGATCAAGGAGCGCAACCTCGCCGCCGGCCGCCCGGCCGAATTCGGCTACGACGGTTACGACCGCGACCTCACCGAGGAGCAGAAGGCCGCCTTCCGCGCCGAGGGCCGCAAGCCCGCGCTGCGCATCCGCATGCCCGACGAGGACATCGCCTTCGACGACCTCATCCGCGGCACCATCGAATTCAAGGCCGGTTCCGTGCCGGACTATGTCATCGTGCGCCCGAACGGCGATCCGCTGTACACGCTCACCAACCCGGTCGACGACGCGATGATGGACGTCAACGTCGTGCTGCGCGGCGAGGACCTGCTCAGCTCCACCCCGCGTCAGATCGTGCTGTACCGCTACCTGATGGAGCTCGGCATCGCCAAGCAGATGCCGCTGTTCGGCCACATGCCGTACGTGATGGGCCAGGGCAACAAGAAGCTCTCCAAGCGCGACCCGGAGTCCAACCTGTTCAACCACCGCGACAACGGTTTCATCCGCGAGGGTCTGCTCAACTACTTGGCTCTGCTCGGCTGGTCCATCGCCCCCGACCGTGACGTGTTCTCCATGGACGAGATGATCGCCAAGTTCGACGTGCGCGACGTGAAGGCCAACCCGGCCCGCTTCGACATCGACAAGGCCATCTCCATCAACGCCGAGCACATCCGCATGCTTGAGCCGCAGGACTTCCTCAACCGTTCCGTGCCGTACCTGCACCGCGACGGTGTGGTCTCGGCCGACAATTGGGATGCGCTGACCGACCGCGAGAAGGTCGTCCTGACCGCCTCCGCTCCGCTGATCCAGCCGCGCGTGCGCCTGCTGGGCGAGGTCGCCGGCATGGTCGGCTCCCTGCTGTCCACCGAGGAGTACCTGGAGCCTGCGGACGATGCCAGGAAGCAGCTCAAGGACTCCGCCGCCGACGTGCTCGATGCCGCCGTCGCCGCGCTTGAGGGCGTGGACGAGGCCGATTGGAAGACCGACAACCTGCACGAGACCCTGAACAAGGCACTCGTGGAGGATGGCGGGTACAAGCCGCGTCTCGCCTTCGGCCCGGTTCGCGTGGCCATATCCGGCCGTCGTGTCTCCCCGCCGCTGTTTGAGTCGATGGAGATCGTCGGCAAGCCGCTCACCATCGCTCGACTGAAGGGCCTGCGCGAGCACCTGTGATGTAACGCAGCGCTTGTGCGCATGCGGAATCCGGCGGACGGCTGTCGCAAGACGCCGCCCGCCGTCTGCTATCTGCGGAGTTTGCGCCTCCGCTGGCGGGCTGGGCCGTGAAGCGAACGGAGGTGTCGTTCGTAATCGAAGGCGAGCCGACATACGAGTAGACAATACTGCCCCCGCAGGGGTGTCACGAAGCGACTGGGGGAGTCTCCGCCGATCAGGCGGGCAGAACTCCTCCGCTGATTTACCGCCCCAAATAACGCTCCGCCGTAACATACCTCCCGTTCTTACCCGTGAAGTTTTCTGTTCCTCGATACACGACGATTCTGCGATCGACCGGCACGCCCAGTTCTTCCTCGACGGTGGCGAGATGCCTGAAGAAATCTGGTCGCGGAGTCATTCTCGATTTGATCTCTATGAGGGTGGGGCTACGGCGCTGCGTAGCGTCTACGAGGTCGATTTCGCCCTGGCTGGTATCGCGGTAGAAGTACAGCTCGCCGTCTTTGTTCTTGTTGAGGTATCGCTTCACGGTTTGCGAAATGATGAGATTCTCGAACACATCACCGCGCTTGGGGTCGTTCAGCAGCTCTTCCGCAGAATGAATCCCGAGAAGATAGTTGAGCAGGCCATTGTCGTGGAAATAGATGTCGTTCGGCGTTGACACGTCATAGAGGTGAGGATAGCCGCCGCGGAACATGAATTCGTCCGCGGTGAGGTCGGGTTCCGGCTGAATCGCCTCCTCATACGAGAGGGGCGGCAGTTGAAGCATGCCCACGCGCCCCGCCAGAGATTGGCCTAATGCGCTTCTCCATGAGGAAGTTTTGCGAGCCGGACAGCACGTATTGCCCCATGCCGCCTCGTTCGTCGGCCGCGACCTGGATCTGCGAGAACAGTCCCGGAGCATGTTGCGCCTCGTCGATGATGAGTTTCGCGCCGTGTGATCGAATGAACCCGACCGGGTCATCGATGGCGCTGATGCGAGTGGTTTCGTCTTCAAGATTGACGTATTCGTAATCGGGCAGCATGTTTTTGATGAGCGTGGATTTGCCGCTTTGACGTGGCCCTGTCACTGAGACGACCGGGAACCATGACAGCATCGGGGTGAGCTCTTGCGCGACGGTCCGTGGTATCATCATTGTCTCATTTGCAATTTCATCAATACAGTGTCCGATAATTCATCAGTAGGATTCATGCAAATTCATCAGTAGGATTCGTGATAATCCGTCAGTGCATGTCTTATATCGTTGCAATATAAGGTTTTTTTGACAGTCTTTGTGGCTCAATTGACGATGGTAGTGCGGTAATGGCGCATTCGTGAGAATCTCGACCATGTCATGCGACCCGCGGCACGATTGACGTGAGCCGTTTCGCCATCCTCGATGATGGTCGGTGGAGATGCAGCCTAACGTATCTGCGTCGTGCCGTCTCGTTCGATGTTACCGCATAACGCTTTTGTTGACTGGATTGGTTGGGATATTTTGGAGTCTATCGGATTTCGTCGGTGGTCAAGAGCCTGTCCCAAAACCGTTGGAAATCCTAGCGACACGCCGTGAGTTGCGGTGGGCTGGATATTGCCGTATAGTTTTCATCTGTTGCGCGGCAAGCCGCACAGCGGATAACTCAAGCCCCCATCGTCTAGCGGTCTAGGACTACGCCCTCTCACGGCGCCAACACCGGTTCAAATCCGGTTGGGGGTACGACGAACAACTCCTTGGAGTTGCTACGCCAAGCCAAATTGGGATGTGGTGTAATTGGCAACACAGCTGATTCTGGTTCAGCCATTCTTGGTTCGAGTCCAGGCATCCCAGCGAATGAAGCTCTCGCGGAAGCGAGGGCTTTTTTGTTTCTCGGCGCATTCAGCCGGCGGATTCGTGGCCTATAGGCCGGATCCGTCCAAAATACGGGTTGAAATCGCCGAAATCTACTATTCCCCGTGTGAAATCGCCGTTTTTGAACCTTAAAACGGCGATTTCACACGGGGAATTGCCAAGAACGGCGATTTCAACCCGTAATTCAGTGTCCCGGCCCGCTCAAGACACGCCATGGTGCTGTCAGGCACGGTCAAGGTGGTATGTACTACGCTGTGAGTTATGACGGATTTCAACCAGATTGCAGCGCCGGCATCCGCTAGCGGCCCCGATGACGAGCGCCCGGTGTCCATCTCGGCGCGTCTGGGACGTCTCCAATTCCACCGTTCCGGCAAGTTCCGCGTGTTGCAGCTGGCGGACATACAGGATGGTCCGAAGGTCTCCAAAGACACCATCCGGCTGATCGAGGCGTCGCTGGACGCCGCGCGCCCCGACGTCGTCATATTCACCGGCAACCAGATCGCCGGATACGACGACGCGTACTGCGACACGTTCCGCAAGCGGCAGTGGGAGCCGGCGCGGCGCGGCAAGATCGAGCGCACGCGGGCCAAGGTGCGTGCCGGCATCAGTGCGTTCCTGCAGCCGCTGATCGACCGCGGCATACCATTCGCCGTCACCTACGGCAACCATGATGCGCAGTGCGGGCTGAGTCCGGCCGAGCTGGACGCGCTGTACCGTGAGTTCCCGGGGTGCATCAACCCGCCGTGCAATATGGACGATTCCGCCGCGAATCCCGGCTTCCTGGTGCGTTCGGTGCCGTCATCCGGTTTGCCGGATCAGCCAGTGGCCGCATGCGAGCCCGGCACGTTCGCAATGCCTGTCATGGATCAGGATCGCCAACGTGCCGTGCTGGGTCTGGTGGTGCTCAATTCCGGCGATTACGCACGGGAGGGCGGCTATGGCCGGCCGAGCGACGCCGCGCTGCGTTTCGTGCACGACGTGCCGCGGTGGCTCGGCGTCCGCTCCCTGGTGTTCCAGCATATGCCGTTGCCGCAGTTTTATGACGTGCTGAAGGCCATGCCGGCGAACGCCGATAACGCCATACAGGGGTATCGCAAGTACGATGCGCAGTATTACGTGCTCGATGATGACCGGACGCTCCCGGGCGGCTATCTGGGCGAAGGCGTGAGCTGTCCTGACGAGGATTGCGGCGAGTTCGCCGCACTGCGCGACACGGACGGATATATAGGAGTGGTTGTGGGCCATGACCATCGCAACGGTTTCGTCGGCTCGCTCAACGGGATGATGCTGGTGGCGACGCCGACCTGCGGATTCGGCTCGTACGGACCGGCCGCGGCGAATCGTGCGGCAAGACTGTTCGAGTTCGACATCCGCCACCCGTACAGCCCGCGGACGCAGCTGCTGACATTCGGCGAGCTGGTCGGAAAACCGAGCTCCAACAAGGCGTACACCTATGCGGTCGAAGGGCAGTCGAACGCCGCCGATGGCGTCAATCTGCTGAGGAAACCCGGCCTGCTCGCCGGGGTCGCCGCCGCATTGAAGAAGATCTGAGCAAAAGGGACGCCCCCACTGACGGGCTGAGTCGTCAGGCATTGTCTGATGCCAAGGAGCGCCCCCCCGCCAGCGGGGGCGCTCCACTGATCCGCTGCGCTCGACAGCCTGCTGGGCTCTGCACCCGTCCGTCGCCGGCGCTGTCAGCGAACGGAGCTGGCCTTGAGCAGGGCGTCGGTCAGGTATTTGCCGGCGGCCATGACCAGCGGGGCGTAACGGCGCCCGGGCGAGTTGCCCATACGGCCGGACGGGCCGGAAATGGAAATCGCGGCGATGACCTGACCGGAGGCGTTGCGGATCGGCGCGGAGATGGAGCAGACGCCCTCTTCGCGCTCGTTCACCGATTCGGACCAACCGCGCTTGCGCACGGCGGCGAGCTTCGCGGCGGTGAACTTGGCGTGCCTCAGCCCCTGATGCAGCCGCTCGGAATCCTCCCAGGCGAGCAGAATCTGCGCGGCCGACCCGGCCTCCATCGACAGCATCGCGCCCACGGGAATCGAATCGCGCAGGCCGCTGGCGCGTTCCACCGCGGCGATGCACACGCGCTGATCGCCCTGACGGCGGTAGATTTGCGCGGATTCGCCGGTCCGGTCAAGCAGTGTCTGCAGAATCGGCCCCGCCGCGGTCAGCAGACGATCCTCGCCCGCTGCGGCGGCAAGCTCGGCGAAACGCGAGCCAAGCACGAATCGTCCGTGCTGATCGCGCAGCACGAAACGGTGGCGCTCCAACGCGATCGCCAGACGGTGGGCGGTCGGTCGCGCCAGGCCGGTGGTCGACACCAGCTGTCCGAGAGTCGCGGGACCGGATTCCAGCGCGTCCAAAATCTTCACGGTTTTGTCGAGTACACCGACGCCGGAATGGATCTCTCCGCTGATGGTGTACTCGATGGCGTCCGCTGTCATGGTGCTGGTCACGGTGCCGTCGTCATGCATCTCGTCGTCGGCACGCTGTCGTTCATCGGCCATGCTTGTGGCCAGTGGTTGCGTCAGAGAAGTCATAATGAAGCATTATGCCATCTCACATAATGAAATGCAAAAGTAACGTGGGCGCTTTTCTGTTAATAGCAGGCCGGTAATGTCGCGATATTTGCGACAAGAACCGCAAAAAACAAGAATAATTCAAGCATCGCCGTGTTTTCGCCGTTTTATGGCCATGTATTTATCTCATATATCGGCCTAGGGAAGTTCTCGACGTGCCCTTGCCCATACGCTTATTACCACATAAAAAGCGTGAGGGCAATACCTTGCGCGAGGAAATTTGAGGAGGTCCCGAATGGGAACCACATTGGCCGAGAAAGTCTGGGCCGACCATCTGGTGCGGCAGGGGAGCGACGGCGCACCCGATTTGCTGTACATCGACCTGATGCTCATGCATGAAGTAACGAGCCCGCAGGCGTTTGAGGGTCTACGCCTGGCCGGGCGCAAGCCGCGTCACGTCGATCAGCTGATCGCCACAGAGGATCACAACACGCCGACGGTCGACATCGACCGCCCGAACCCGGACAAGACATCCGCCCTGCAGCTGAGCACGCTGGAAAAGAACTGCAAGGAGTTCGGCGTGCGGCTGCACCCGCTGGGCGACGCCGATCAGGGCATCGTCCACGCGTTCGCCCCGATTCTGGGCCTGACCCAGCCGGGCATGACCATCGTGTGCGGCGACTCCCACACGTCCACGCACGGCGCGTTCGGTGCGCTCGCGTTCGGCATCGGCACCTCCGAGGTCGAGCACGTGATGGCGACGCAGACGCTGAGCCTCAAGCCGTTCAAGACGATGGCGATCAACGTGAACGGCAAGCTGCCGGCGGACGCCACCGCCAAGGACATTATTCTGGCGATCATCGCGAAGATCGGCACCGGCGGCGGTCAGGGCTACGTCATCGAATACCGCGGCGAGGCGATCCGCAACCTCACAATGGACGAACGCATGACCGTGTGCAACATGTCCATCGAGGCGGGCGCCCGCGCCGGCATGATCGCGCCGGACGAGACCACGTTCGAATACCTCAAGGGCCGTCCGCACGCGCCCGAAGGCGAGCTGTGGGATCAGGCCGTCGCCTACTGGAAGACGCTCAAGACCGATGACGACGCCGTGTTCGACAAGGTCGTGGACATCGACGCGACCAAGCTCGGCCCCTTCGTGACGTGGGGAACCAACCCCGGCCAGGGCCTGCCAATCACCGCGAACGTGCCGGAGCCCGACAAGATCGCCGACGCCACCAAGCGCGCCGCCGCCGAGCGGGCGCTGACCTACATGGGACTCAAGCCCGGCATGCCGATCAAGGACATCGCCGTGGACACCGTGTTCATCGGCTCGTGCACCAACGGCCGCATCGACGACCTGCGCCAGGCCGCCTCGATCATGAAGGGACACCACAAGGCCGAGAACATCCACCGCGTGCTCGTCGTGCCCGCGTCCTCGCGCGTGCGCCTGCAAGCGGAGAAGGAAGGACTCGACAAGGTGTTCGAGGACTTCGGCGCCGAATGGCGCAACGCCGGCTGCTCGATGTGCCTGGGCATGAACCCGGACAAGCTGGTGCCGGGTGAGCGCTCCATCTCCACATCGAACCGCAACTTCGAAGGACGCCAGGGCAAGGGCTCGCGCACGCATCTCGCGTCGCCCGCCGTTGCCGCCGCGACCGCCATTCGCGGCACGATCTCGTCGCCCGCCGACCTGTAAATACTGCACACTGGCTCCCGCTGGCAGCAGCTGTCAGTCGAAGACTGACTGAGGGTGGGTCGGAGTGCCGCGCACTGGCGCCACCCCCCCCAGTCAGCAAAGCCGACAGCCCCCGCCAGCGGGGGCAAGAATTGAAAGCCTGATATCCATGGAAAAACTCACCACATTGACCGGCGTGGGCGTGCCGCTGCGCCGCTCCAACGTCGACACCGACCAGATCATCCCCGCGGTGTTCCTGAAGCGCGTGACCAAGTCCGGTTTCGATGACGCGCTGTTCTACGCCTGGCGCCGCGACCCGAATTTCGTGCTGAACCAGCCGGAATATGCCGGCAAGGGGCAGATTCTCGTGGCCGGCCCCGAATTCGGCATCGGCTCATCGCGCGAGCACGCGGTGTGGGCGCTGCATGATTACGGTTTCCGCGTGGTGATCGCGCCGAGCTTCGCCGACATTTTCTACGGCAACACCGCCAAGAACGGCGTGCTGGCGGCCATCATGCCGCAGGAGTCCGTCGAACTCCTGTGGAAGCTGCTGGACGAGGAGCCCGGTCGTCAGATGACCGTAGACCTTGAGCAGCGCACCGTCACCTGCGGCGACGTGACGTTGCCGTTCGAGGTCGGCGATTACGTGCGCTGGCGCCTGATGAACGGCTACGACGACATCGACCTGACGTTGCAGCATGAGGACGACATCGCCGCCTACGAGAAGATGCGCGCCGAGAAGTTCCCGTTCAAGCCCAAGACCATCCCCGCCAAGCATTGGGCCGAGGAACCCATCCAGTCCGCCCGCGAGCCCGAAGAGAGCGACTGGGCGGGCCCGCTGAGCGACCGCGGCATCATCTGACCGATCTGGCCAGCCTCAGCCAGCGATGCCTTTGCGCCGGTGTTGGTTGAGCGGAGTGAAACCTGTTAATGTCGTATCCGTATATCGACCGGGATGTTGGCTGGTCATGATGGCATGCACGGGCGTGATTGTCGCCCGCTGCAACGGAAGGGGCATTGATGGATTGGCATGCGTCCGTGTATGGTTCCCGCTCCGGCGGCGGCCAGTACCGCGACTTCTCCGACGGTGATGCCGACGATGACGGCGTCACGTACGGCGCTCGCGGCTCGTACGCCGACATGGCAGACGACACTGCCGGTGCCACGCCGCTGCCGCCCTCCGTCGACGACGCCGAACTGCGCCGGCTCGGCGGCAACGCCGTGTATTTTCGTGCGAAGGACGTGCTGAAATCCGGGCGTATGCACGACATGGCCGTATCGTTCAACGTGCCGGATTCGCCACGTACCTCGGGCACCATGCTGACGGGCGCGCGGGCCAACGTACGCCTGACAGCGCTGGTCAAAGGCGCCGACCGGTACGCGGACGATTACCGCGTCTCCGCCGCGATCGACACCGACGCGGGCAAGGTCGGCCAGTCATCGTGCACATGCCCCGCATACGGCCGGTTCCGGGGCGTGTGCAAGCATGTCATCGCGCTGGTCATGGCGTACAACGAACATCCGGATGACTTCGCCGCGGCCGACGATGGTAACGGCTCCACGAACGGTATCGGTCGCGGAGCCGCAGGCTTGGTTCCCTGGCAACCTGCCGTGCGCACGACCCGCGCGCTTGACCTGTTCATGCGGCAGCAGGACGACGAGCGCACCCGCAGATCGCAGAGCCGGCAGCTCGACCTGTTGAAGGAAATCGGCGGACTGGCTGATTCCGGAGGTGTCGCCGGCGCAGCCCAGACGGCGCGGTTCATGCCCATCGCCAGCGTGTCGCTGCGGCTCTCCTTGAGTTTCTCGCTGAACAGCTGCGTGGCGAAATTCCGCATCGAAGTGCCGTCGCGCGGCATCTCCTATGTGGTCAAGGACATCGCCTCGCTGCTGCAATCCGTGAAAAACCGCGAGTTCGTCGCATACGGCAAGAAGCTCGCGTTCGTGCACTCGCGCGACGCCTTTGACGAGCGCTCGCGGAACCTGCTCGACGTGCTCTCCCGCGCGCAGGACATCCGCGCCGTCATCAACAACGACAACAGCGCATACTCCTACTATTACCGGCGTCAGTCGGATGACGCGACGCTGACGTTGTCGGACGGTGAGGTCGCCGAACTGCTCGATACGTACGTCGGCACCGAAGACACGGTGGAATACACGGCTCCGGCACGGTTCTACGCGCCGACGATGCGCGTATCAGTCGTGGACGGCAATCCCGATCTCGGCCTTGCGGTGGAACGCGGCGACGATCCCGAGGCCTCGAACGGCAGTACGGCGGCGGCCGGTTACGTGATACGGCATGCGCAGCGCGTGGAACGATTCATTGAAGGACAGCGCTCGCATTACGTGATCGCGCGGCCGTTTTCCCAAGCCGAATCGGGCGCGGGCGTGGGGTCGGGCGGTCGGGCGCTGCTGAGCGTCGATCGTGCGACGATATACCGGTGCGATGCCGATTTTGCGCAGAAACGGGCACTGCTGAGCCTGCTGTGCGGCGAAAACGATCGCGAGGCGATGTATCTGAGCGAAAGTGATGTGGATCGTTTCGTGCGCACGGTACTGCCGCAACTGGTCTCCCGCCAGGAGAACGAGGTCGGGCGGTCGGTCGACGCCATTGGCGCATCCGCCGGTCCGAACGCGGAGGACGGTTCCGCCGCGTCATCGGTCTTTGACCGGCTCGTGCCGCCAGCTGGGCGTGAAACCGGAGTTCCGGCGCACGGCGGCTTGATCATCGACGTGCCGCCCGAGCTGCTGGCGAAAATGCGCGTGCCCTGCAGGCTCGCGTTTTACCTCGACCGCGACCGCGCCGGGGTGACATGCGACGCGCAGGCTCATTATGGCGACAAGCATTACCACGTGTTCGACGGTGTCGGCGTCGACGCGTCCATGCGCGACAAGGAGATGGAGCGACTCGCAGTCGAGGCGATGCTCCACTATTTCCCGCGCCCGTCCGGTGCCGTGGCCGCCATCCCCGAGTCCGACGACGAGGCGATATACCGTCTGCTGACCGAAGGATTGGCGGTGTTGCGCGGTTTGGGCGACGTGATGGCGACGCCCGCGTTCGACGGACTGACCGCCATGCCGCGCCCGACGATCTCCATAGGCCTTTCGGTGAAATCCGGGCTCGTGGAGATATCGCCGATCGCCGACGAAATCGACCCGGACGACGTGCCGGGCCTGCTGGCGAGCTACCGTCGGCGCCGCAGATTCCACCGGCTGCGCAACGGCTCCTTCGTCGACATGCGCAACGTGGATATGTCCGACGTCGACGAGATCGCGGATGACCTGGGACTGCGGACCGCCGATCTGGAATCCGGCTCGATCACGGTGCCCGCCTATGAGGCGTACTATCTGGACCATCAGGTCGACGACGACGCGAAGGACGCAAGCTTCACCGCATACCTGGACGGCCTGCGCGTGATCGATCCGTCCACGTACCGCGTTCCCGCTGCGCTGGCCTCCGTGCTGAGGCCGTATCAGGTCGAGGGGTTCCGCTGGCTCAATGCCGTGTGCGACAAGGGATTCGGGGGTATCCTCGCCGACGAGATGGGTTTGGGCAAGAGCGTGCAGCTGCTGTCGCTGCTGCTTGCGCGGCATAAGGAGTCCCGGGCCGAGCACCGTCCGAATCTGATCGTCTGCCCGGCCTCGCTGGTGTACAACTGGGTAGCCGAGGTGGCGAAGCACACTCCCGAGCTGCGCGTGGAGGCCATCGCCGGCACCAAACCGGAACGTCGCGCGATGCTTGACGGCGTGCGCGCCGCACAGCAGGACACCGGTGTGTCTCCGACGCGGGAATCCGCAAGGCCGACATCGGCCGCGGCCGCGGCCGACGACGTTCCCGACGTGCTCGTCACCTCGTATGACCTGCTGCGGCGCGACATCGACGACTATGCGGGACTTGAGTTCTACTGCATGACGCTCGACGAGGCACAGTACATCAAGAACGCCGCTACCAAGGTGTCGAAAGCCGTGCGCTCCGTCACCGCAGTGCATCGTTTCGCCCTGACCGGCACTCCGATCGAGAATCGGCTGAGCGAGCTGTGGAGCATCTTCGATTTCCTGATGCCCGGCATGCTCGGCTCGTACGCGCATTTCCGCGAACGGTTCGAGATGCCGGTGCTGAGCGGCGACGAGACCGCACAGAAGAAACTGCAATCGTTCGTGGGGCCGTTCATCCTGCGCCGTCTTAAGTCGCAGGTGCTCAAGGATCTGCCCGACAAGATCGAGAACGTCATCACAGTGCAGCTGCAGGGGGAGCAGCGCAAGCTGTATGCGGCACTGGAGCAGCAGCTGCGCTCGGTCATCCTGAGGCAGCGTCCGGCCGATTTCAACACCGGCAAAATCCAGATTCTGGCGCAGCTGACCCGACTGCGGCAAGTATGCTGCGACCCGCGGCTGATATACGAGAACGCCGACGGGCATGCCAGTGCCTTGAGCGCAGGGGTGCAATCCGCCGCGAAAGACCCACAGCAGTCCGTGAAACAGCCTGTGAAACAGTCGAAGGCGCGCAAGACCGTAAGCTCCGCGAAACTGGACGCCATCATCGAACTGGTGGACTCCTGCCGTGATGCCGGCCGCAAGATGCTGATCTTCTCGCAGTTCACCAGCTACCTCGACCTGATCGCGCAACGGTTGCGGGCCGACGGCGTGGAATACGACATGATCACCGGAGCGACGCCGAAGAAACGCCGTCTGGAGCTGGTGGACCGGTTCAACGCCGACGCGACGCCGGTGTTCCTGATCTCGCTCAAGGCGGGAAACACGGGCCTGAACCTGACCGGCGCATGCGTGGTCGTGCACGCCGATCCGTGGTGGAACGCGGCCGCGCAGGATCAGGCCACCGATCGCGCCCACCGCATAGGCCAGACACAGGACGTCAACGTGTATCAGATCGTGGCGAAGGACACGATCGAGGAGCGCATCCTCAACCTCCAGCGCAGCAAGACAGACCTCGCGCAACGGTTCGTGGATTCCGCGTCCTCCGCCACCGGACGGTCGATGGCCGCGCTCACCAAGGACGACCTGCTCGCCCTGCTGGGCTGAAGGTTTTTCCCCACGCAACAGTCAATTCGTCGCGATACCATCGGTGCTTGGATGTTCGTAAAGGAAAGGACGTGATGAGCGTGCGTAAGAAGCTGATGAGCGTGATCGCCGCGGTGGCGACGGCCGCTGCCATGGGTGCGACCGGTGTCGCTGCCAATGCCGCTGATGTTGTTGCCGTGCCGCAGGAGGGGCTGTCCGACACGGGTGCGTCGATCGCCATCGTCGTGGTGCTTGTCGTGGTGCTGGCCGCGATTGGCGTGGGCGTCACCGTGGCCCGGAAGCGTCAGAGCGCTACGGGCGCACACGTGCAGGGCGAGGACGAGGGCGCCGCCGAGAGCGGACTGGTGGCCGATGGTGCTGATACGGCTGATACGCAGACCGTGCAGTTCGATGATGCCGCTCCGGCCGCGGATGACTCTGACGCCGGTTCGGAGGAATCCCGCGACTCCGAGTGATTCCGGAATAACCGCAATGTGCAAAAGGCCCTCTTCGGAGGGCCTTTTGCGTTGACATGGTGTTTTGCCGGTGTCCCCCCCCCCAGTCGGCCTTACGGCCGGTGGTGCCGTCCGTAGGCGAAGGCGAGCCGGCCGGCGAGCGAATAAGGTCGCGCCCGCAGGACGGGCGTCCTTGACTGCAGGGCGAAGGGCTGTCGCGAAGCGACTGGGGGTGGTCCCACATCGTGAGTGTGATTCGAGGTCTACGATCCGACGCTATCTGCATTTCGAGGGGTTGATTCGACGGTCGCGAAACATCTATCTACGTTTCGAGGGGGTGCCGAAACGCGATACCTGGAGTATTGAGCGCCAATCGCCATTGGAACCATGCCGTTCTGGAGGCGTTCATACTTGGCCACCAACCCCCTGAAACGCAGATAGATGTCCCATGGGACTCGAATCAACCCCTTGAAAGCGAGATATCGCCAATCAAGGCTTGAAAATGTCGCCCACAGGCATATCAGGCCCACATGAGATGTCGACACTGACGTTGATGGGCGATACACGGCGTACTGTTGAACCATGAGCATGAACGATCGGCAACAGGCCCATGGGCAACCTGATGATGAGATGGAACCGGAAGGCCAGCGGCAGCCGGCTGCTGGAGACGGAAACCCCGAAAAACTCCAGATGCCTGCTGGTGACGCTCCGCAGCAAGTTGGGCAGCCGATGCAATGGACGGCCGGCGAAACGCCGCAGCCTTTGCCGTATTTACGGCCTGTGAATCCGCCGCAATCCGTGAACCGGCCTCAGCCGGTCGGCCACTCGCAGCCGCCGGTGGCGGGACAATGGGCACCGGCTTCGGAGCCACGTCCGATGCCTCCGATTCCGTCAGGAACAGGTCAGCCGGGGATGCGCCAGCCGATCCAGTCGTATCCGCCATATCCGTCACAGCTGTACCCGCCATACCCTCCGTATCCTCCATATTCCTCGGCGCAACGACCCGTCGCGCCGCCCATCCCTGTCGCCCAGCCCGTCCCGATCGACCCGGTCAAGGCCCGCCGCCGCTGGTTGCGAGGCACCGTCACCCGCCACGCGGGCCTGATATTCGCCTACCAGGGCGTGTTCATGGGCGTGAACGTACTGGCCTCGTTCGTCATCGGCATCATACTGGGCCTGAGCGGAGCCGCGGGGCGAGGAACGCTGACGGCCGAGTCGCTCAGCGCCGCCCTCGTGCAGCTGACCGGCGTGATCATGCTGCTCACGGTGCTCGGCGGCATGGGCTTCATACTGCCGATGCGCCGCAGGATGATATTCCGTCGCGACTTCTGGCTCGGCGAGCCCGGCCATGCGCGTATGAAACCATCGTGGCTGCTGACGTTCATCATCCTGGTCATGGCGATCCAGACGGCGATCGTCCTGATCCAGCTCGGCTTCTCGATGTTCGGCACCACGTTGCAATCGCCCACATCCGACAACATCAGCGAGGCCTCGACCAACATTTGGATGTGGCTGTATGTCGGCCTTGCCGCGCCGGTCGCCGAGGAGCTGGTGTTCCGTGGCGTGCTGATGCGCGGCCTGAAGCCGCTCGGCCGGAATTTCGCCATCGTGACCAGCGCGCTGATGTTCGGCCTGTTCCATGACGATGTGGTGCAGGGCCTGTTCGCGTTCGGCTGCGGTTTGCTGTTCGGGTTCGTGGCGATGGAGTATTCGCTGGTGTGGTCGATTGTGCTGCACGTGTTCAACAACGCCGTGCTCGGAGGCGTGCTGCCGTGGCTGGCGGGCCTGTTCGGCGACGCGGGGGACACGGCGTATACGCTGGGACTTTTGGGTGTTTCGATCATCGGCCTGATCGTCGTGCTGGTGAAATACGGCGGGGGATTGCGCGCCTATCGGCGGGTGAACCGCAGCGCGCCGGGAACGTATTGGGGGTGGACGTCGCCTGCGTTCCTAATTTTCGTGATCGTGAATGTGGCGATCACGATACTGTCGTTCGTCACCGCGATGATGGGCGTCTGACCAGCCTGGCAGACGGCCTGGCGAATGCTCCCGGCGTTGCGGGTCTGCCGCTGTTTTTACAGTGGGTATATCGTCGTGTTTGTGGCGCCGGCAGCGGTCCGGCGTCGGTTGAGTGTCTGGAGAGCCATGAGTGATTTCGAGCCGTTTTACAACGTTGACTTAAGTTATGGGGATAATTATGCGCGCGGCCCGTTCGGCGAGTTCGCCGCGGCGCTGCGCGGTGATGTGCCGGCCGGCGAGGCCGCTTCGCCGGCGAAGTCGTCGTTCCTTGGCATCCCCGTTGACCTGCCGTTCGGCATTCCGGCCGGGCCGCTGCTCAACGAGCGGTTCACCACGGCCGCGTTCCGCATGGGGTTCGACATCGCCACGTACAAGACCGTGCGCTCGCGCGCGTGGGGGTGTAATCCGTTCCCGAACGTGTTGGCCGTGCACCCGACCAGTGCCGACGGCTCACTGATGCCGGGCAGCGCCGAACTTGATGAGGGCGTGCTTGCGGACACGGACTATCGCCTGCCGATTTCCATTTCGAATTCGTTCGGTGTGCCGTCCCGCGACCCGGATGAGTGGCAGCCGGACATGCGCCGGGCCATCGCGGCGGCCGGCCCGGGGCAGGTGCTGCTACCGAGCTTCCAGGGATCGCGTGTGGAGGGCATGAGCGGCGACGACTATATCGCGGATCATGTCGCAACCGCACGATTGGTGTGCGAGACCGGCGCCGACCTCATGGAGATGAACACGAGCTGCCCGAACGAGGGTCATAATCGCCTGCTGTGCCATGACCCGCATCTGGTCGGCCGCATCACCGAGGCCGTCAAGGGCGAAATCGGCGACCGGCCTCTGATCGTCAAGCTGGCGTATATCCCGCCGACCGAGGTCGAGGGTGGCTGGGGGCCGGATCGCCGCGTGATTGACGATGCCGCTCTGGAGCTTATGGTGCGTCAGACCGCCGCCCGCGGCACGGTGCAGGCGTTCAGCACGATCAATACGATTTCGGCCCGGCTCGTCGACGCGAACGGCGGGCAGGCGCTGCCCGGCAAGGGGCGCGACCGCAGCGGCGTGTGCGGCAGCGCGATTCGCGGGGCAGGCCTTGACATGGTGTCGCGTCTTGCGGCGATTCGCGAGCGGCTGGGGCTTGACTATGCGATCATCGGCGTGGGCGGTGTCGTGGCACCAGAGGATTACCGGGCGTACCGCGCGGCCGGCGCCGATGTGGTGATGAGCGCTACCGGCGCGATGTGGGATGCCGAGCTGGCCCGCAAGATCAAGGCGGATGACTGATCCGCTGTATCAGCGAATCGTTCTCAATAGCGTTTGTGCGAGTACTCCTCACATTTGCGAACAAAACGAACATCGGCTTACTCGTTGGAATATCGGCCATATGCATACAATCATGTTCGTTTTGCCGACGACGGGACTCGCACGTTTCTTATTGAGAACCGTTCGCTGCGACATGGTAATCGGCTTCCGGCGCATTTCACGTGCCCGCCACATGCCGTATGGCAAACTAATGGATGTGATGTCCGGGGTGGCCCGGCGAATGAATAGGAGTGTTGAGGATGGCGGAATCGGAGAACGATGTTCTGCATGTGGTCGGCGGCAAACCGCTGAACGGCACGATCAAGGTGCGTGGCGCGAAGAACTTCGTGAGCAAGGCGATGGTCGCGGCGCTGCTCGCCCCCGGCAAGTCGGTGCTGAAGAACGTGCCCGAGATTCGCGATGTGCATGTGGTGTCCGATCTGCTGCGCCTGCATGGCGTGGATGTGGAGGTGGATGGCACCAACGGCATCGTCAACATCGACGCGACGCATGTGCAGCTCGCCGATGTGGCGGATGTCGACACGCTGTCCGGCTCTTCGCGCATTCCGATCCTGTTCTCCGGCCCGCTGGTGCATCGTCTCGGCGAGGCGTTCATCCCGGCGCTGGGAGGTTGCGCGATCGGCGGCCGTCCGATTGATTTCCATCTGGAAACGCTGCGCAAGCTGGGTGCCACGGTCGACAAGGAGCACAAGGACGGCATTCACATCACCGCTCCGAACGGCCTGCACGGCGCGAAGATCCATCTGCCGTACCCGTCCGTGGGCGCGACCGAGCAGACGCTGCTGGCCGCCGTGCTCGCCGAAGGCAAGACCGAGCTGTCGGGTGCCGCAATCGAGCCCGAGATCATGGATCTGGTGGCCGTGCTGCAGAAGATGGGCGCGATCATTTCGGTGGATGTGGATCGCACGTTCCGCATCGAGGGCGTCAAGGAGCTCAATGGCTTCACGCACACGTCGCTGACCGACCGCATCGAGGCCGCCAGCTGGGCGTCGGCGGCGCTCGCCACGCGCGGCGACATTTTCGTCAAGGGTGCTACGCAGCCGGAGATGATGACGTTCCTCAACGTGTTCCGCAAGGTCGGCGGCAAGTTCGAGGTGACCGACAGGGGCATCCGTTTCTGGCATCCGGGCGGCGACCTCAAGCCCGTGGCCATCGAGACGGATGTGCACCCCGGTTTCATGACCGACTGGCAACAGCCGCTGGTCGTGGCGCTCACCCAGGCGAATGGCCTGTCGATTGTGCACGAGACCGTGTATGAGAACCGATTCGGCTTCACCAAGCCGCTTGTGCAGATGGGTGCGACGATTCAGCTGTATCGCGAGTGCCTCGGCTCGCTGCCGTGCCGTTTCCAGCAGCGCAACTACAAGCATTCCGCTGTGATTTTCGGACCGACCCCGTTGACCGGCCGCGATATCGACGTGCCGGATCTGCGTGGCGGTTTCAGCCATCTGATTGCGGCGCTTGCCGCGTCCGGCCCGTCCAATGTGCATGGCATTTCGCTGATTGACCGCGGCTACGCGGATTTCCGCGGCAAGCTCGCCGCGCTCGGTGCCGATTTCGAGTAACGGTACAGAGAGCCTGTAGGGCCCCGATTTCCGCTGAAGGAATCGGGGCCTTCTCTGTGACTGATTATGGTCGATGAAAAGGATGCCCCGCCGTCGTCAGTCGTCGAAGTGCGCGAACAGCGACGCGGACAGCAACGCCATAGCGATGAGCACTGCGCCTGACGCGATGAATATCGCGGCGGCGGGGAGATGATCGAACGCCCAGCCGTACGCCATCTGCCCGAGCGGCTGCATGCACATGGCCAGCGCAGACAGCAGCGCCATCACTTTACCGAGCATCGCATCGGGCGTGCGCATTTGGATTGCGGGCACGGCGATGATATTCGCGCATGAGCAGATGACATCGCCGATGCAGGCGAAGGCCACGAGCGCCATCAGCCGCGTCCAGTTGCCGCCAGACAGCATGCAGGCCACGCCTTGGGGGATGACGGTCAGTCCGAGCAATGTCAGGATCTTCGTCATATGGCCAATTTTCAGCCGTCCGGCCATCATCGTCACGATGAACATGCCCATCAGGGCCGCGACGCTGATCAGTCCGTCGGCAATGCCGTAGACGGTCGCGTCGAACCCCCATTGCGTGCGGATGACGAACGCGTATCCGACGGCGCCATAGCCGAGTACGACGAAGTTCAGCGCGGAGGCGAGCAGGACCATTTTCAGCAGGTTCGGTTTTTCCCGGGTCAGGAACCGCAGAGCGGCCTTGAGGTCGTCGAGTGGCGTCGGCATCTCCTCGTCGCGTTCGGGCATATCAAGCCGGATGAAGCATTCGATGGCCGCCGCGCCGGCGAATGCCGCCACGGAGACGGCCATCATCGGCCGGATGCCGAAGAGCGAGTACACGGCGCCTCCGAGGAAGCTGGGTATCAGTGCGCTGACCTGCTGCACCTGACTGACTATCGCGGCGCTGGTGTTCAGCGTCGCATCCCCGTATTGGCGCAGCATCTGCGGCAGCGCGGATTCGACGGTCGGTGTCTCGAAGATACCGAGCAGCGATAGCGCCACCTGCATTACGCCCACGGCGATGATGCTGAATCCGGCGGCGGAGAACCAGACGAGCGCGAGCGCGACCGTCACGGCGGACGCCGCGTCGAGGATGACCATGAGCGTGCGGCGGTTCATCCGGTCGGCCAACACGCCGCCGAACGGGGCGCCGAGGATCATCGGCACGAACGATATGGCGAGGATGGATGCGAATGCGGTGGCTGAGCCGGTCTCGTCCAGCACCCACATCGACATGGCGAAGCGCAGCATCATGTTGCCGAACAGCGAGATGCCTTGCCCGGCGACGAGCAGGATGAAATTGCGGGAGCGCAGCGGATGCGCGGCCTTTGGCTGCGCTTGCGGCTGCGGTTGCGGTTCGGGGGAAGTGTTGGGTTGCTCTGTTTCGTGCTGTGCCGCGGGAAGCTGTGTTTCGGAGGGTTGTGCCGGTGTGGTGGGCATGGTGGGTTCCTTTGCTGCTGGTGGCGAGTTGGTCTCGGTGTTTTGCGTTGGTGGATTTGGCGTGAGTTTGATGGATGGCACGGCAATGTATTGGGGCGGACGATTTTGACGCCGGAGTTGGTGGTTCATTGGCAATCATTCATACCGACTGACGGTATGTAAATCGGTGCTGGAGCAGGGGCGAAACATTCGTGCCGCGTCCTGCCCCGGAGTCAGCGTCGTCTAGTGTGCGTCGCTTACCGGACTGGTGCCGCCTCCGTCTTGTTGCTCGGCGGCGCTGCCGCTGCCGTCGCCGGCGAAGGCCATCATGCCGTCCGTGGCGAGATCGATGAGATGCTGGTCGAAGACCGGCGCGTGCAGCGCGTCGAGCATGGTGGCGAGGCATTGCAGACGATACCGCAGCTGCGTGCGCGTGGCAGGGAAGAAGCATGGCATCAGCCAATAGTTGCATAGCAGGGCCAGCAGCTGCGCCACTTCGCGCGGGTATTCGGTGGGGATGGAGCCGTCCAGCTGGCCTTCCTCGATCAATGGCTCGAAGTTTTTCGGCAGCTCGGTTGACCAGAATCGCATGTTGGCGGTGAATGTGGCGGGATCGTCGAAGAACGGCACGGTGGCCTTGACGAGCGCCAGGTGCGCGGCGTCTCCCAGCGAGTTGGCGAACAGCGAGCGGAGCTTTTCCATCGCGTTCATGTCGTCGCGTTTCGCGATCTCGTCGCACAGGGCCTGGCTGGCGTGCCAGTCGTCGGTGTTCAGTCGTTCGAGGATGGCCTCTTTGGACTTGAAGTGGTGGTAGATCGCGCCTCTCGACAGGTCTCCCAGCTTATCGATGATGTCCTGGATGGAGGTCTTGTCGTAGCCTTTCTCGGCGAACAGCTTTTTCGCGGCGGCGAGGATGCGGCGTTCCGTCACCTCGGGGTGCGGGTTGCGTGCCATGGTTCCTCCTTTCGATATGTCATCAGTATACATACTGACAGTCGGTATGTATGACTGCGTGTCATGATTGCGGCCGTCTGTAGGGCCTTCTCGGGGTGGCGGCATCGCGCAAAATGGGCAAAACCGTATTGGATATCGGTTATATGCTATGTTGGTCAATGTTGGGCGTTGGCGCTTGACCGAACGAAAGAAGGCACATATGACAGATCCCAATGCCGGTTTCCCCACTGGAAACAACTCTTATGGAGCCCCGCAGCCCGCTCAGCCGGCTTCGGACGCAAACGCGGCCTATCAGCAGCCGCAGTACACCGCACCCGTGCCGCCTGTCCAGCCCGTGCCGCCTGCAGGGGCACCCTATCAGGCGCCGGCAACCCCCGATTACGCGGCGAACATCCAGAACTCCGTCGCCGGTTTCGCCCAGAACCTGGGTGGCAAGAACGTGACCGTCGGAGGCCAGTCATTCGACTTCATTTCCATCATCACCTACGTGGCCGGCGTGCTGGCGATCATCGCCTGCATCGTGCCGTTCGTGTCGGCGTTTGGATACAGCGCCAGCCTGTTCCAAGGCGGGGACGGATGGATTGTCCTCGTTGCGGTTCTTGCCATCGCGGCGCTCACGTTCTTCAAGAAGCACCTCCCCGCAATGATCATTTCCGCCTTGGTGCTGGTACTCAGCATCTTTGAGATGGTGTATTCCAAGATCAAGATCAACAGTAGCTTGGACGAGTTCGGCAGCAACTATGGCAGTCTGGGAAGTCTCGCGTCCGGCTACGCGAAGAATGCGGTGGCTCTCGGTATTGGTGCATACTTGCTCGTCATCGCGGCGCTGGGCCTGATTGTCGGCACCGTGCTTGCGTTCGGCAATCAGAAGAAGGCCGCGAAGGTCGCGGTGCCGGGTGTTTCCGCCCAGCCGCAGTATGTGCCGACGGCATTCCCCGGTGCTCCGGTCCCGGCACCTGCCGCCCCGGTGTCCGATGCCGGCGTTCCGCAGGCTCCCGCTGCGCCGCAGGCCCCGACCGCACCGGTCGCCTCGACTGCGTATGAGCAGCCGGCGCCTGCCGCTCCGGTTTACCAGCAGCCCGATTCGGACGCTTCCTACCCGGGGCAGGCCCCGCAGGCCTGATTTCTAGGTCTTCCGCGTTCCGCGCCTGATCGGCGTGAAGCGTGACCAATGAGCCGCTGTGCACATGCATAGCGGCTCTTCACATATGCGACGGATCCGAGCCCAATGACCCTGCCGATAATCCGGGAAATATGAACGGCCGCACGCACCCGCGATGCCGCGATATTGTCCGCTCTCATAGGCATAATAGAAAAGTTGTGTCTGGAGGATACGTGTATGCGAATCCGCTAGCACAGCACAGCAATATACGTTGCGGGAGGAATCCGCCGCGGGCGACCGCCGCGGGTGCCGACATCACCGCTTCATAGAAAGAAGAACCATACAATGGCTCCCAAGAAGAAAGTCTCGGCGCTGATCAAGCTCCAGATCCAGGCTGGCAAGGCCAATCCTGCCCCGCCGCTGGGTCCGGCTCTGGGTTCGCATGGCGTGAACATCATGGACTTCTGCAAGCAGTACAATGCGCAGACGCAGGACAAGATGGGTCAGGTCATCCCTGTTGAGATCACCGTTTACGAGGATCGCTCCTTCACCTTCATTCTGAAGACCCCGCCTGCAGCGGCTCTGCTGCTCAAGGCCGCCGGTATCCAGAAGGGCACCGAAAACCCGCTGACCCACAAGGTCGGCTCCGTCACCAAGGCGCAGCTGCGCGAGATCGCCGAGATCAAGATGGCTGATCTGTCCGCCCGCGACGTCGAGGCTGGCATGAAGATCATCGCGGGCACCGCTCGCTCGATGGGCATCACGGTTATCGACTGAGAGGAGAAGGACACATGGTTAAGCGTTCCAAGAAGTACCGCGAAGCGGCTGAGAAGGTCGATCGCAACAACCTTTACACCGCCAACGAGGCTATCGCTCTGCTCAAGTCCATGCCGGCCTACAACTTCGACCAGACCGTCGAAGCCGTGTACCGTCTGAGCGTGGATCCGCGCAAGGCCGACCAGCTGGTCCGTGGCACCGTCAACCTGCCTCACGGCACTGGTAAGACCGCCAAGGTCGCCGTGTTCGCCCGTGGCCCGAAGGCCACCGAGGCTGTCGAGGCCGGCGCCGACATCGTCGGTGACGACGACCTGATCGAGAAGGTTCAGAACGGCTTCCTCGACTTCGACGCCGTCGTGGCCACCCCGGACATGATGGGCAAGGTCGGTCGTCTGGGCCGCGTGCTCGGCCCCCGTGGCCTGATGCCGAACCCGAAGACCGGCACCGTGACCATGGATGTCACCAAGGCCGTCAAGGACATCAAGGGCGGCAAGATCGAGTTCCGCGTGGACAAGAACGGCAACCTGAGCTTCCTCATCGGCAAGCTCTCCTTCGACGAGACCGCTCTGGACGAGAACTTCAAGGCCGTTGCCGACGAAGTCAAGCGTCTGAAGCCGGCCACCGTCAAGGGCCGTTACATCACGAAGGTGACCATCACCTCCACGATGAACCCCGGCGTCCCGGTCGATCCGGTGGCTCTCGCCTGATCAACGCCAATCGGCTCAACCTTCATAGGGGGCTTCCCGCACGCGCGGGAAGCCCCTATGTCGTATTTCGATTCCCTACTAGACTCCCCAGTTTCGCTGCGCTTGACAGCCAGCGGGGGCAAAGTAAACCGCCCGCCGCTGGCGGGGGCTGTCAGTCTTTGACTGACTGGGGGTGGTTCTTGCCGCCGCATATACAAAAGCCGCCCGGCACACACATGCGCCGGGCGGCTTTCAGCTACTGTCGCGGTCGCCTGTCAGTAGGCGGCCAGAATATCGACCACGAAGATCAGCGTGGAGTTCGCGGGGATGGAGCCCTGGGCGGTGTCGCCGTAACCCAAGTTCGGCGGAATCACCATTAGCACCTGCGAGCCGACCGTCTGGCCGACCATGGCCTGCTGCCAGCCCTCAATCACCTGATGGTTGCCGCCGCTGTACGTGTCGGCCTCAAGCGTGGTGTTCTTGTCCCATGACGAGTCGAACTGGGTGCCGTCCAACAGCCATCCGGTGTACTTCACCTTGACGGTGTTGTTGTTCGTGACCTCTTTGCCCTTGCCCTTGATCAGCGCCTGCGAGACCAGCTTGCTGCTTCCCTTGTACCCGTTCATGTTGATGGACGGCTTGCCGTTCTTCGCTCGCGTGACCTTCGGCAGATCAGACGGGATGTCGGTGACCTCGTCGCCTGTGGCCTTGGTGAGATCCTTCGACTTGGAAACGTAGGTCAGCGCCATGATGTACGACGTGCCGCTGGAGTTGGAGTCATTGACGCCGTACGCGATCGTCGTGTTGAGCTTGCGGCCCTTCAGCAGCTCATAGTAGGCGTCGCTCACCGTGCCCTTTTCCAGCACCAGGGAGCAATCGGGTGTGTTCTTCTCCCAGCTGCTCGCAAGCTCGGTGCCGTCCTTGACGCTGATGGCGATGCCCTGCGAGCACAGACGGTCGCCATCAGCGATGGTGGCGCCGTTGCCTTCCTGCAGCACGGCATAGCTGTTGTTGTCGACGGTCTTCGGTGCCTTGAAGGAGACCTTCGGTTTCTCGCCCAGCGTACCCGTGGCGGTGATGCCGGCGATCTTCTTCATGTTCTTCAATGCGCTGGAGCCGGAGGACTGCGAGGAGTCGTCGCCGGATTTCTTTGACGACGAGCCGGAATCGCCGGAGCCGCACGCGGCGAGTGTGACGCACAGGCCGGCCGTGCACACGGCCGCGAGTACGCGCTTGAACGTGGATGTCTGTGTCAACTTACGCATGGTCACCACACTAGCGGAAAACCCTGATTTTTCTTTGGAAACGTCTTTTTCGCCGGGGCTTTATGCCCTGCATTGTAGAATGGGTGAGTTATGAAGAAACAGACATCAAAAGAGCGCAAGCGTGACGAGCGAAAGTCCAAGTCGGCCGCCCGTCCGACGCGCCATGCCCGCATCATGCGGGGCGTGGTGACGCCCATCCTTGGTCTTCTGGCTGTGGCATGCATTGGTCTGGGCATTATGAACGCCACATATTGGAAGCCCAGCTCTCAGATCGCGGCCAGTGCCGCGGTGAAGGGGACGCAATATATCGTTACCGATCCCGGCGTGCTGCCGCTGGTGGACAATCAGGTGACGGTTTCCGCCGATGCCGGTTCGTCCGACGGCGAAGTATGCCTTGCTCTGGGGTCGAACAAGGATGTGATCGGTTGGCTCGCCAGGCAGCCATATGTGCGCGTCACCGGCTTGAACGAATGGACGACGCTCGCGACGACGAAGGTCTCCGCGCAGGGAGCCGCGGCCGATGCGGGCGATGACGCAGTGGCGTTCAAGGACTCCGATATGTGGACTTCCGTGACGTGCGGGACGGGCACCGTGAAAGCGGAGACCAAGGTCGCGTCCGACAGCGGTACCGTAGCCATCATCGACTTGGGCAAGTCCTCGAACGCGACGGTGCGCATGAACTGGGTGCGTCAGACTCTACCTGATTTCGCCATGCCGTTCTATTTCGCCGGAGGACTGCTGGCGCTGCTGGCCGTACTGGCCGCATCTCTGTTCGCCATGCCGCCGCACAAGCGTCGCAAGCGCGTGGTGAGTGGTTCCGCAGCCGAAAAGCAGGCAGAGGAGGTCGCCGTTTCGCAGGCGGTGGCGGGCAGTGTCGCGAGTCTCAAGGCGGCGGTCAGTTTCAAGCCGAAATCTAAGCGCCGCCGTCATGCCGCGCATCGTGGGAAACCCGGTGCGGGCGCGCCGGCAAAGTCGGAAATCTCCCAGCCGAAGGTCGTCGATCCCGGCAGCCGCAACCTTGTCGCCGACCAGCAGAACGTGCAGGCCATGGACCAGCCCGACGATTCGGCGACGTCGGTAATCACCGCCAGCGAGCTGCAGACGTATTTCGCGCGGCTTTCGCAGGAATCCGATGATGACACGAAGGGGAGCTCCAATGAATAAACGCATAACCACCGCCCTGGCGGCGACGATGGTCTGCGCTCTGACGCTCGGCCTTGCAGGCTGCGAGGGGCAGGTGCCACAGACCGTGGCGCCGTCGGTGAAGGACAACGAGATCATCGATGTGACCGTCGCACAGGAGAAGCAGATCCGCGGGAAGATCCTTGACGTGCTGAACCAGGCGAACGAGGCGAAAAGCGCCGACGGGCTCGCCGCGCGCGTGTCCGGCTCGCAACTGGAGATCCGCACCGCCCAATTGAACATTGCGCAATACACGCAGCAGGATGTCACGCCGTTGGCGACTATCCCCAGTGATGTGACGCAGGTGGTCATCCCGACCGACAACGCATGGCCGAGGTATATTTTCACCGTCACCACCACCACCGAGGACCAGCAGGCGAAGCGTCTGCTGGTGATGCGGCAGGAGTCCGCCCGGCAGAACTACAAGCTGTGGGCTGTCGCCCGACTGCTTGAGGACGTGTCACTGCCGGGCTTCGCGCCCGCTAAGCAGGGCAATGTCATGGGCGATGCCAACGACTCCAATCTGGTCATGACCCCCAAACAGGCGGTGCAGCGATACGCCGATGTGCTGCAGAACAACACGAACAGCAAATACGCGGGAAGCTTCGAGGATGACCAGTTCCGCCAGTCGCTAGTCAAGCAGCAGGAAGAAAGCCAGAAGGGTGTGACCCAGAACAAGGGCACGCAGCAGGAGGTGTTCGCGCCGGTCGTCGACCAGATCGCCGTGATGCGCTCCCCTCGTGGCGGTGACTTGGTCGTCGCGCAGATCAACTCGGAGTGGACACGGTCCATGAGCGAGGGCCGTGAGTCGTTGCCGGGGTCCCCGAACGAGGATGCGCTGTTCAAGATGACGAATCAGAAGGCCACCAGTTCGCTGAAAGCCACTTATGTGAACGTTGTGGCGATATTCGTGCCGCTGGCCGGGTCGGATCAGAAGGTGACCGTGGTGGCGGGCGATCGTCAGGCGGTCAAGGTCGAGGCGCAGTAGACGCCGGACTCGGGCCGGCGTGCGGGCCGGCGCGCGGACTTGCCAAGCACCGGAATCGGGCGCTTGCAGCGTAACCGGAGGCGGTGAGACGCCGTGGCCTATATAGTGGTATGCGTCAACGATGTTCGCGACGGAATCGACGGTGGTCGCAGGTATGCGGCCGCGCCGATTTTCGCGCGGAATGGATGTGACGGAACGGCGTGCGGCGCAGACCGCGGGCCGGTATGAGTCGTGAAAACGGAGGCATGATGGCACAGCAGCAGGAGTTTCATCCGGGATTGTCACTCGCGGGCGCGGTGGATCTCGAATCGTTGAAGCATCAGGTGAAGGCGGAGCCGGGGCAGGCCGGGGGAGCGCCGGCCGCGGGCGGCTATGTCATCGACACGACCGAGAACACGTTCCAGGCGATGGTGCAGACCTCCGCCACGTTCCCGATCCTGCTGCTGCTGTGGATCCCGACCGATGACCGTCTGTTCCCGATGGCCCGTACGCTCGGCGACGCGGTGAACAAGCTCAAGGGGCAGATTCAGTTGTCCCGCATCGACATCGTAAGCTACCCATCGATCGCGCAGGCGTTCCAGGTGCAGGGCGCACCGGCGCTGTTCGCGCTGATCGGTGGCCGCCCGATGCCGATTCTTCAGGGGCTGCCGGGCGATGACGAGCTGAAGCAGATCGTCGATCAGGTCATCCCCAAGCTAATTTCGGTGGCCGCGCAGTCCGGCGTGAACGGTACTGCGCCGTATTCCGGCGACCCGGACTCGGCCGACGGTGACGGTGCTGGTGCCGGTGACGGCGCAGGTGCGGCGGCTGGTGCCGACGTGGTGCCGCCCGAGCATCAGGAAGCGCACCAGCTTGCGGCGCAGGGCGATTACGCCGGTGCCGCCGCGGCCTACGAGCAGGTGTTGCAGGCGAACCCCAATGACACGCTCGCCGCGCGGGAGCGCGCGAAGGCGCTGCTGTTGGCGCGTTCGGCGACCGCTGACGTGCGCGAGGTACGCAAAGCCGCCGCAGATCGTCCCGATGACGTCGAAGCGCAGCTGGCCGTGGCGGATGTGGACATGATCGGCGGCCAGATCGAGGACGCCTTCTCCCGTCTGCTGGATTATCTGGCGGACGGTCACACCGATCAGGTCGAGCCGGTACGTAAGCGTCTGCTGGAGTACTTCATGATTCCCGAAGCGACCGATGAGCGCGTCAAGCGTGCCCGTCGCCGCCTTGCCACGCTGATGTACTGAGCGCCATCGCGCCAAAATATGTCATTATGCTGAAACCGCCGCGGTGCCAATTCTTGCATCGTGGCGGTTTCAGCGGTTTTGGGCCTGTGGTCTACGCCTTATAGTCCCATGCGGTTACGGCCAAACTGGGTTTGGAATCGGGGCCCGTCCCGGTGCAGCTCGGCGTCGAAGTCCGCGGCCCACTGCGAGAACGGCCGCGAAGCCAGTCCGTCGTTGCTGAACCGCGCCTGATCGGTGATCTCCGTCACGCAGAACGATGGAATCTGCAGATTGGTCACGGGTCCGCTACGTTCCGCCTCGGCGACGACCAGCGGGGCGTTCGCGCCGCCAAATATGTCGAGGCTCCATCCATCCTCGCCGATCCATGCGGAGAACCGGTTCTTGATAATCGGACGGCCTCCGCGCATCACCAGTTCCGCGGCTATGCGGGTGTCGATCTCCCGTTCGGCCTCATAACGGGTGCCGCCCACCGACGGCCCCTTGACGGTGACGAACGCCTCGGTGAACCGGTCTCGGTATTGCCTCAGTACGGCTATCGGATCGGTGTCGGCGTTCATATCGATGCGCACCCCGTGTGTCTGTAGCCGCACTCGCAACGCGTAATTACCGTCGTGCACATAATAGCTCTGCACGATCAGCATCGGCTCGCCGTCATCCAGTTCCGGCGGCAGCGCCCTGCAGAAGAACCGACGTTCATATTCGAAATCGTTCATGGCGATGTCCATACCACTCCAGTGTAGTCGGTGCGGGAGCGCGTAAACCCGGGAATTCCGCGAAATTGTCGACATGTTGGGAGTGGGATGGTGTACAGTAATACAGTTGCTTGCCGCAAGGCGAGCGATGTCTCGGGTTCGTAGCTCAGTGGATAGAGCGTCTGTCTCCGGAACAGAAGGTCGAGGGTTCGAATCCCTTCGAGCCCACCAGCAAAGGTTCCATACCATCGGCATGGAGCCTTTTTTCGTGGTCTATCTGCGTTTCGAGGGGGTGATTCGGGATGCGCCGGACATCTATCTACGTTTCGAGGGGTTGATAGCCAAGTATAAACGCTACGGGAACCGCATGATTCCAGCAAGAAACAGGTCGGAATACTCCGCATATCGTGTTCTGGCAACCCCTTGAAACGCAGATAGATGTCCCCAGACTGCAAAATCACCCCCTCGAAACGCAGATAGGAGATGTTGCGGCGAAAGCCGGTCGCGGCGGTTGTCTCCGCCTCGCGACCGGTCAGCTCTTCTTGGGGGCGGTGGTGCTTTCGCGGACGACCAGGCGTGTGGGCAGGATCAGGTAGTGGTCGGCGACGGAGCCTGCACGCGCGTCGAGAATCATGTCCACGGCCTTGCGGGCGATCATGTCGAACGGCTGGCTGATGGTGGTGAGCGCCGGGTACAGGTATTGTGCCGGGTACACGTTGTCGAAGCCGACGACCGACAGGTCAGCGGGCAGGGACAAGCCGCGTTGGCGGGCAGCGCGGTACACGTTGAGCGCCGTGACGTCGTTGCATGCGAAGATCGCAGTCGGCCGTTTGGCGGCGGGCAGGTCGAGCAGTTGGCATGCGCACTCATAGCCGCGTTCCGGCATGTAGTCGCCGTAGGCGACCAGCTCGGGATCCAGCTGGATCCCGGCGCGACGCAGCGCGGTGGCGTAGCCACTGTAGCGGGCCTGAGCGGATTCTGCGTTCTGCGGGCCGGTGATGATGCCGATGCGCTGATGGCCGAGTTTGATGAGGTGCTCGGTGGCGATCAGCCCGCCGGTCCAGTTGTCGATGCCCACGCCGAGCGTGTCCTGCGACCCTTCGCCGATGGAGTCGATAATGACGAAGGGAATGTTGCGCGAACGCAATAGTGTTTTTTCGCGTTCGGTCGCGTTGGACAGCAGCAAAATGACGCCGAGGGGATTGCGGTTGAGGATTTCCCGGAAGCTTTCCTCGCTGCGCTTGCCCCGCCCGGTCTGCGTGATGGTGATGCCGATGGGCATCGATTTCACATATTCGGAGGTCTCCGCGATCATCGCGTTGATACCGTTCGCCATGACCTCGGTGAGCACGAGCTCGATGGTCTGTGATGTCTTCGTGGTGACGAGAGACTTGGAGTACCCGGATTCCTCCATGATTTTCTCGATGCGCGCCCTTGTGGAGCTGGACACGCCCTCTCGCCCGTTGATGACCTTTGATACGGTCGCGGTGGAGACTCCGGCAAGCTTCGCTATCTCACTGACCCGCGGTTTTTTCATATCGCCTGCCATCGGTTGCTCCGTTTCTCCCGTACTTCATTGTGGGTGTGTCTGCGTTCGTTGCAGACGCACTTCACACTATAGTAAAGCGTTTCGAGATAGATGAAAGAAAATTTCTAGAATAAGATGGTGATTTTTCTAAGAAATATGTATGATGGGAACGAAACACAATGCATCGAGAACCATTGAGGCGAAGGAGCCAGCATGGGCACCATCATCGGAGTCAAAACCTCCTACGACCTGCGTTTCCCCACGTCCAGCACGCTGTCGGGCTCGGATGCGATGAACAAGGACCCCGATTATCCTCGGCATACGTCGTCATCACCACCGACGCGGATGGCGGCCTGATCGGCAGCGGCTTCGCTTTCACTGTCGGCCGTGGCAACGACGTGGTCGTGGCTGCCGTCGACTCGCTCTCCCGCGTGCTCGTCGGCCGCAACGTCGAGAACCTGCTCGACGACATGCGCGCCGCATGGGACATGTTCGTCCACGACTCTCAGCTGCGCTGGCTCGGCCCGGAGAAGGGCGTCGAGCACATGGCCATCGGCGCCGTGCTCAGCGCGCCATCGACCCGATCGCGGTCGCCACCGGCGAGCAGATGCAGAACCGCATCATGTACAAGCAGTATCTGCAGGCGGGCAGCTTCAAGGTCATGCAGATCGACGCCACGCGCGTCGCCGGGCTGCAGGAGATCGTGCTCGAATACCTGCTCGCCAACAAGTTCGGCGTGCGCGTGTGCCACCCCACGCCGGCGGTGTCGGCCTGTGCGAGGCGGTGCGTCACTTCGCCATGTTCGATTACTTGGCGGTCAGTGGACAATGGGATGATCGCGTCATCGAATATGTGGACAACCAGCACGAATACTTCGTGCATCCCACTGAGATCGTCAATGGTCGTTACAAGGCCCCGACCACTCCGGGCTCGGGCGTCGACATGAAACTCGAAGCCGCCGAACGGTACCTGTACAAGGGGCTGATCGCAGCGCCGCGGTGCCGCGGCTCGCACGGACACGAACACAACAAAGGACACTGAAACATCATGGATTTGCATCTGGAAGGCAAGGTCGTCGTCCTCACCGGCGGTTTCAAGGGCATCGGCAAGGGCATCGCCCTGCGACTGGCCAAGGAGGGGGCCATCGTGGCGGTTATCAACCGCGACGACGGCGCCGCCGAGCAGTTCGACGCCGAAATGAAGGCCATCACCGACAACTACCGCACATATCTGATGGACCTCAACGACACCGACGACATCGCGCCGATCGTCGAGGATGTGGTGAAGACCTACGGCCATATCGACGGTCTGGTCAACAACGCGGGCCGCAACGACAACCTCGACCTCGACCACACCTCGTGGCGCGAATTCGAGCAGTCGCTGCACGGCAACCTCACGCACTATTACGAGCTCGCCCACCGCTGCGCCCCGTACCTGCGCGAATCGAAGGGCGCGATCGTCGACATCTCGTCCAAGACCGCGCTGACCGGCCAGGGCAAGACCAGCGCCTACGCCGCCAACTTGCTCGTGTTCGACGCCTCCAAGGGCGTCCACTTCCACGACGAGGTCTTCAAGGACACCGTCTACTTCATGAACAACGTGTTCTGCAACACCTCCACCACGCCGACGCAGTGGTACCGCAAGACCGACGCGCTCGCCAAGGCCGCGTTCTCGAACAACGACTACTACGAGGCCGGCGGCAAGGCTTCGGACACTCAGCCTGAGGACAAGCGTGGTCTGGAAGTCGACCCGAAGTTCGTCGGCTTCTCCGGCGGCTCCGACACCCCGGCCGGCAAGCTCGCCGGCATGGCGCCGAAGCCAAGGCCAACCTCGACAAGGCATACACCTCCTCCAAGCTGCGCGTGGGCCTCGACTCCGTCAAGGCCGGCGTGCAGTGGGCGCCGACGATGAGCGAGATCCAGGTGCACAACGGCTCCGGTTCTGCCTCCTCGCACAAGCCGGCTGTCGCCGTCGTCAACAGCAACTTCAACAAGCAGGCTCCTGAGACGCTGCCCGAGTACACCGTCACGCTGGACGGTGACAAGCTGCAGTCCATCCGCTGGATCGGCTCCGAAGGCAACGTGCTGAGCAGCCTCGACGAGGGAGACTACACGGTGAGCGGCGAGGGTGACAAGGTCACGGTGAAGATCGCCGCCGACTTCCTCAAGGGCAAGGACGCGGGCAACTACGGTCTGCAGTTCGAGTTTGCGTCCGTCGCCCCCCCCGCAAGGTGTCGCTGAACGTGACCGACGAGGCAGTCGAGCCAAGCAAGCCGACGACTCCGGCCAAGCCGGGCGCTAACGAGCAGCCGAAGACCGAAGGCGTCGCGAAGACCGGTTCGTCCGTGCCCGTCGTCGCCGCCGGCACCACGATGATCGTCCGCAAGCGTGCCACTCGCTGAATGACACGCCGTAAAGGCCGGGGCCGGTAACTATGTGCCGGCTCCGGCCTTTGCCGGTACGATGGATATAATGGATGTCTTGCCGTTGCGATAACGCCGCGGCAGACAAAATAGAAGAAACGTTCCAGAGCACAGAAAGGAACATTGATGTCAACTTCTGGCCGTTTTACGATTCCGAGTGAATCGAACTTCGCGGAGAAGACCGCGGAACTGGCCCGGTTGTGGGGTGCCGACGCGGTTCGCAACTCGGATGGCACGCAGTTGGACGACGAGGTCGTGGCGCTGGGTATGAAGGTCTACACGGCCTACTTCCCGACCCGCGCGCACAACGAGTGGATCACGCTGCACATGGACGAGACCCCGCAGGTGTACCTGCTGTCAAAGCGTGCGCTGGCGGAGAGCGACACGGTGGACGTGTCTCTGATGGACGGTTTCTTCGAGGAGCAGCTCAAGCCGAACTTCGACGCCGACCCGCACAAGTACTGGGAAGTCGTGGACCGTTCGACGGGCGCCGTGG